>Ga0115842_100234_pt1 | contig 21166 bp, 19 predicted proteins | sample InSIn2SAF170_2_FD_83856 | JGI IMG/M metagenome (GOLD analysis project Ga0115842, IMG submission 83856)
AATTGAGTCCGAGGCCGCGGACACGGAGTTTGGGTGGGTCGGGGGATGAGGTGAGGGGAGACTATTGTTGGGCGCTGCGGATGAGCTTGTCTGGCGAGTCAAAACTGCGGTTGGCGAGACAAGCTATGTCGATGTTGAGCAACCGTTCTTGTCGAGAAACGAGAGGTAGAACCAATATGTTTAATGCAGAAAGAGACCAGGACGGTAGATGCAAGAAAGAAAGGAGCCAGGAATCTGTGGAGATTAGCGGCGTTTTGAGCCTTCGTCCAGCAGTGAGGGTACGGTGTATAAACACACAGGCTCATGATAGCTCACCAGCTTGACCGTTTTATTTCGAAGTAGTAGGGCTTTGACCTTAGTATGTAAGTTAAGCAAACCTAGCCAGCCTTATCAGGATACTCATTGTCTCTGAGGGGTCAGCTTATGGAATATTCTTGCTCTGCCCAATCGCCCTTGTCTAAAACCGATATCCAGGTCGACCAAGTCAAACTCTGTGATGTCTGCAAGCACAATAGCAATCCCTGAATCCCGAGTTCAGGCAGAGAGAGGACAAAAAGACATGGAAGACTGTCAGCAGACTCAAGAGCCGGCTCATCCATTAGATAATTTACCAGCGCCGTGAGTCCGTTGACATACGTGAGATGTCAACATACATGTACTCTCGCTTGGCATCTGACTCTGTAGCACTTCTCAGCTCCTTTCTCCAAATCTTTGTTTCGCCCTCATTCTTCTCTAACGTGCTGTGGGGGAATCATGCTCCAGCGGTGGAGCTCGTTTCGGGGTTCGGCAATTCTACCGTTGTCGGCGTATCGAGGTACAGTAAATGCGAGCAACATCATAGGTACCTGCTCTTTGCCGGTACGACTCCAAGGACTTTTGATTGTAGGCCATCTCGATGAACGTTTTCACAAAACCAATATCAAGTCACAACCTATTCTACCTCAGTGTAAAACGACTTGTTGTTCAAGCACCGCCTGTCAGATACAATTTCCGAACTTACACAGTATCTACAGTAGCAATGGCATCTTCATCTTGGAAACGTAAGTCGACTACAGCGGGGCACTTCTAAGATCATCCCTACCTTATGCTTGAGGTCGGAAAATTGCTTGGAAACAAGTTTCTAACAGTCAAACCTCCAGGTCTCGTCCGCTTCGTGCCCAAAGACGACTCATCAAAAGTCCTCATCGGTCAGCCTACAGACAACGACACCGATGTTGGTGTGGCACTTCGAGAAGGCAAGGAAGTCACCGTTGATGTTTTCGATGGCTCGTCCGTGCTGTCACCTGGCAAATCAACTGGCAAGAATGTTGCCATTGAGCGAGTGCTCTCACCCCTCACACAAGTGGAGGCTGGCACAATACGATGCATTGGTTTGAACGTACGTACTCCCATGTACACTGAGCTGTGTGACACTTCATGCCTTCAGCATTACCACAAGGTCTATGCTGACCTTGACGCCGACTACAGTACAAGCAGCACGCTGAAGAGGCCAAGATGGACCTTCCTACCGTTCCAACTCTGTTCATGAAGCCACAAACCTCTCTCGGAGATCCCTGGCCTGCTCCAACCATCTTGCCAAAGCAGACGATGGAGCATGATGACGGCGACTACGAATCGGAACTTGCCGTCATAATCGGCAAACCATGCAAGAACGTTTCCGAAGCCGATGCCCTAGATTATGTTCTCGGATACAGCGCAGCAAACGACATCAGCTCCCGGTCCGCCCAATTCGCACAATCGCAATGGAGTTACTCAAAAGGCTTTGACGGAGCCTGCCCACTCGGTTTGTTCGCCTTACACAACCCCTTTAATCAATCATTTGCAGCAGTCTTATCACTCATACTAACATTCCATAATCCACAGGCCCAACAATAGTCTCCCCTCACCTCATCCCCGACCCATCCAAACTCCGTGTCCGCGGCCTCGGACTCAAATCATCAAACCAAGAACCTCAAGTCCTCCAAGACTGTGGCACCGACGACCTAATCTTCTCAATTCCCAAGATCATTTCATTCTTATCACAGTCAACGACCCTGCCACCTGGAACGGTTATTATCACGGGTACACCGGCTGGTGTGGGCTTTGCCAAGAAGCCGAAGTATACGTTGAAGCCGGGTGAGGAGTTTAGGGTGGAGATTTTGCCGTATATTGGGACTTTAGTTAGTACCTTTGAGGCGGAGAAGTAGATCTGGAATTTATAGAGAGGAACGAATGTGAGAAGCAAAGGGCAGGGATCGGAATTTGAGTGGTGGTGAAGAAAGAGACGACGATGCTAGTGCACTACTACTCTCATAACTTAGCTCCTCTTCCTTTGTGTCCTGATAGAAAAAAACAAGTCTCACTACACGTCAAAGTAGCCCAAAAAATAGTTACCCGGTGAGTTTATACTACGTCTCTCTGGCCACATATCTCATTATGACTGTTCCACACAACCACATATTCTTCGTAAAAGCTGGGACTATACTCGAGTAAGGTATCAACCCTGAATGATTTCTCGGCCCGGCGATGATCCGAGCCAAAAGTCGGCTAGTACAGCAGAAGCGATTTCGGCCATTGTTGATCTTCCGGCATGTGGGATAAAAGCAAGTTACTCACATGTGGATTGGACTCGTACATGCCGGCACGTACACACGCTGTACATCAGAACAAAGGACTAGAACATCTCCATACTGTAGGAGCATCACACCATAAGGGATAAAGACTACTTGAACATAACCTTTGATCGAGCCTCGACGACTTTATATTACAGAAACACCAAGTGCAGGTGCACATTCAACCTACTACCAGTAGTACAACTCCAACACCAGCCCCGCAGTCTTTCTCTCATTACCGAAGGAGAAAGAAGTATTCAACATGTCCGACACAACATGGCGCCTCGTCACGGTTAACACCGCTCCCGAGCGAGCGAAGAAGTTGATAGGTCGTGTGTCAGAGAAACTGAAGGACCGGTATACGATTCAGCATGTTGGGAATGCGGACTGTATGTACCATACCATCCGACCAACTTCACATCCCGAATATAGGTGTTGATGATCAAGGTTACTAATCCTTGTATCTGAGTAGCAATTGAACAAGTCGAGTCCACTGTGACGGAACTTAAGCCCAACCTTCTGGTGAGTTTGTCTAGATATTACCATGGTACAGTTTTGTGGTGGATGGCTAATGTAACGTGTGATTGCTAGTTCTCCGCATCGATGTGGTCGCCTGAGCAGGCTGCTGAGATCCACGAGACTGCGCGTCGGATCGTGCCTGGTATCAAGACGCATGCTATTCCGCAGGGGTTGCAGGTTGAGAAGGGTCCTGATGCGATTGTTGAGTATTTGGAGGTGCAGATTCCTAAGGTTTTGGAATCGTGAGCTGGAAGCGTGTATGGCTGGCATGGTGGGAAGAGAGGAAGATGTGGTGGTTAAGGTGTTTCATCTCTCGATGGCACTCTTAATCTCGTGGAGGTTTAGTTCGCCCTTTCGACCCCAGCCGGACTGGCCGGCTGCGACGTTTGGTCGGAATTTCTCGTACATGTGGAATGCTTTCTTGTCGAGTTCGTCCTTGTCGTCGCTCCAGCTCTGCAGAGCGTCTTGCATGACCTGCTTCACTTTTGTGTAAGTTTCTTCGCCGCCGTACTTACCCTGTAGCAACTCCTCCTTCGTTGGCTTCTCCTTGCCATCAAGCACGACGACGCCGTTCTTAATATGGAGCGGAAAACCCATGACTTCAACCTCGCGCATTTCGTTCTTGGCTTTCTGCTTCCGTTTCTGCAGCTTATTCTCGTCCTCTGCCGAACGGTCTTTCGGCTCGATTTGGCCGATCGCCTTCCCCTTTGAAATGGCGCAAAGCGTTGAGATCGAACTTCCTATGCTCAGACACGTATCCCAATTCTCATCTGGATGGAGGAATGCTGCTACCACGGAAGCCCAGAGTTGAAGTACCGGTGATCGGTTGATCATAATCGGCTTCTCGAGCTCTGAGGCATCGTCAGAGAGTTGCGCTTGTTTGCTCGCTTTCTGGCCTGTGCGAGCTGTCTTCTTTGGTGGGTCGTTCTCATGCTCGCTTGCTGGTGCTTTGCGCTTTTTCGACGTATTGGCTTTTGGCTCTGGTTTAGCGGCATCTTTGGTGGGTTTGGAATTGCTCGGAGTCTTCTTGGTCGGCTTTTTGGGTTGTAGTGTATCTCCTTGTTTGAAATCCTCTAGGCTTGTCTGCTTTGGTTTGGAAGCGCTTCTTGTGGTAGGCATCTTTGATGTAGATCTCGTGAGGCGAAGACAAGAATAGTAGTCTAAGTGTGTTCCTCTATATAGCGTTTTTGATACTAAGTGTTTCACATTCATACCTTCACATGAATGGCCTACCTAGTACTGGTAGGCACCTGTCTGTGCCTTCAATTATGACGCCAACGACTCGTGACGCGTTCTAGCGTGTGAATAGACTTACAGTAATGCACGATCTTCGAATCTTGTTCTGCCTTCATGTTTTCGAATATGCCTAGCTTGCATAGTAACTGTTTCTGCATTCTATTGAGGTTACTATATCCTCGCAGCTCAGCTCGCATGGAACTGCATTGATGCACAAATTATTCACTTTTTAAGGTGAGGTGTCGTCGATGACGCGGATAAAAGCGATTATCACAGAATGGCGAGCATGCTCCTGGAACTTCGTGTGCGTTCGGGAAGAGTCAAAGGATCTCCTCGACCACCAGTGACAACAGTTGATTGGATGTCCGTGTTCTTCGTCTCATGTGGCTTGTGGTATAGCAGCCTACTGGGAACAACGTGAGAGCTGAGTCTGCTGATACATTTGATCTAGCAGTCGAGTGAACAGGTGTTTTGAATTCAGTGAGCAGCATTGACTTTCGACAGAGCTGGATAGCTGCAGTACTATGACGGAAGGCACCAGTGATGTTACCAGGATTGATCAAATCCTCGGGGTTAGCACTTTTCTCCATTACGTGATGTCCGATCTCCATGTATCTGGACAGACTTTTGCCATGCACAATGCAAATCCATTGTTACAAGAAAGGGATCTTTGGTCTAAGGATGGAGCAGCAATACCAAGAGTATGGGCAATACCATCAAAGAAGACCACGTTTCTACTGAATCCCGTTGGATCTTGATCCCCCTTACACCATCAATGGCATTCTCTACTCTTAGCAGTCTGTACGAACGCGGCTGGAATCCAGCTACTGGTAAGCTTCGCGTGGTTGGCACTTTAGCACATGCAATGCCCCTGATGGCCTGCACAGAAGAACCAGATGCACCAGACTCTCGGGATTTGACAAGTATCCTCAACTTCGCAGTCAAGCAGGACATCAAAGACATCACGAACATGGACCTTCAAGCAATCTTCCCCAAACACATTGCTTACCACTACCGTGGCCTCCAGTTTCGTGACACTCGTCAACAGGTCGTTCATATCAGACTCGAACCTCGATCGGGTCTCACAGCTGAAGAAAGTGCTAACTCAGGTGTGGATGGTGTGATCATCAAGGTGCGAGCCACTAGAAATGGACTGATCAATTTCGTGGGCTTTTACAATGACTATAACTTCGCGAGAGAGTTGGTGTATAGCATGGGTCTGGTTACTCCATATCTGAATAATATCGAACTGCTCGAAGAAGGTTATGTTGAGGACTATTACGACGACATTCACCGGCTTGGCTTCTGATTGTTGCTGGTGGCAAAGTGGAGAGGTTAGAATACAGGATTGAGGAAGGTAGACAGTTTGAAGCAGGTAAGTGTGGTGGAGGTGTGCGCCCCAAGGCTCAAGGTGAGTAACGTCGGTATGTTCTGATTATCGTTTCTGTTTCTTCTCTCGGTGAACACAAAATACGCTCTTTCAATGTTTTTTCCGGGCGTCTCTCTGATCGTCTATCCATTTCCTTTCACCAATCTGCACGTCCACCCCGCGTTAGCATATTATTAACCTGTGAAACGATATCCCATCCACCGCATCCGGATGTTGTTGACGGCAACGATTTTCATCAAAACGTTATGAAGACAAGGATCGATGGCTCGTCATCAAAAGCTCGTGGTTCTTCTGTTGCTGCGGGGGCTTACGAGATTGTTGCTATGTGTGTGTGGGTACATATGACAGGGGTCGGGCATGTGGGGAACTGATATTCACATTGATATGCATGTAATCGTTTGGGATGATGAGGTTCGGCCCTGTCGACTCTATGTCAAAGAGAGCTTAATCTCAATCGAGTCGGCAAATCCTAGGTCGTTTATCACACTTCTCAGCGACGCCTGTAAACCCTAAACCCCATTACAACGGCAAATCCTAAAGTACGGGTTGGGACCAGGTTTCATCAGGGTCGACAACGGATACATTATCCCTCCAGTAAACCACTGGCATTCGCTGAGCAATTGAAGCATCGAGCTCGCACCTTGATTAACGTATCTCTCAAAGAAGGGTAACACATTCGTACTGCAGACTGGGGTGGCCTCTATTGTCTTGTACACGCTCATTTTAACAACAATCATACTACACGAGAAGAAGTGGTGCATTAGTAAAGGATAGACTGAGAATCACCCTTGGGTCCGTAATCATTCTGGGAAATACCGTTAATGTCAACATGGGACGATGGTAATGGCATTAGGAAGACCACATATAAATGAGCCGTATAAACGTGTAGGGTAGGTTTCGGCGAGGTGAATTTGTCCGGCTTAACTACGGTCATTTGTGACATGGTTCTCCAGATTTTGTAGAATTTTGACGAAGTACTAGTGCCTTTCAACTGCTCAGCCAGAGGTTCGTGATGTTGATACAATACACATAGTCCGACGAGAAGGACGTAATGCGAATCACATTAACTCATGATTGATCAAGTCTTCCATATCTGCCAATATGAAACTCGATACGAAATCCCTGCGGTACCTCAACAATGCTGACTGGAAAGTCCTCTCGGCAGTTGAGAGTGGCTCTCGGAACCATGAGGTCGTTCCTACAACGTTGATCATATCAATTGCGAAGTCGTCGCCTGGCGACGTGCAGCGGAGCATTTCCCTACTTGCACGATCCAGCTTGATTGCAAAAGTTGCGACGTCAAGCTACGATGGCTACAGGTTAACCTATGGAGGATTAGACTATCTGGCGCTTCATGGCCTACAAAAGAGTAACACAGTCTACAGCGTTGGGAATCAAATCGGCGTAGGTAAGGAAAGTGATATCTTCGTGGTCAGTGACGAGAAAGGCGAACAGAAAGTGCTCAAAATACATCGATTAGGTCGAGTCAGTTTCAAGAAGGGTGTCAAGAACAAAAGGGATTATGCAAGGACACGGACACAAAAAGAAAGAGGCGCCGGCAGCTGGATGTATATGAGTCGACTCGCCGCGATGAAGGAGTATGCTTTCATGACGGCACTGAAGGAGGCCGGTATAGAGGTGCCTATACCTCTTGGTCAGAACCGACATCAAATCGTGATGAGTCTTATTGATGGCTTTCCACTCCGTCAGATCGAGAAGGTACCGGATCCTGCGGGTCTGTATGCAGAACTAATTGCCATAATCATCAGATTGGCACATCTAGGTTTAATTCATGGTGACTTCAACGAGTTTAACATCATGATTAAAGAGATCGAAAATCCAGATCAATCGCTTTCTCTTGAGCCTGTAGTCATCGACTTTCCACAGATGGTGAGTATCGATCACGTCAACGCCGAAGAATATTTCGATCGAGATGTGAATTGCATCAAGAGATACTTTTCCCGAAGGTATGGATTTGTGAGCGACGATGCCGGCCCGCATTTCAAGGACGTTCGAAAAGCAATAGCTCGAGACACAGAGACGAAGAGACTAGATGCTAAAGTCGAGGCATCTGGCTTCTCGAAGAAAATGGCCAAGGATCTCGATGCATATATGCGCGAACACAACATTGATGGAGATAGAAGAGACGATGAACGCCTTGCCGAATCAGACAACGATAGCAGCGATTCAGACGACGATGAAGTAGACGAAGAGGAAGACGCCCATGCGACTGAGGATATTAATGAATCAGGAGTAGAGTGAGTCGTCGAGCACAGATCACTCATGGCTTTGCTTCCTCGCCTTACAGCATCATCTCTGGAGGGGAAGACCTTGATCGCTCACCGCCCGTCAATAGATGCATCACAATATCGACACGAAAAGATGTTTTCCCAACACTATTTGCGAAGACGAGACTTCAAGATCTCGAGTACATACACTAGCTTGTCGAACGAACTCAAGATACCGTATGTTGCTTCTCAAGTCTCAGTTCAGGGACTTGCTACAAACAAGCCCCACGAAGAACAACCACAACGAGGCTTTTTATCAAGAGAAGCTGCAGTCGTTGCCAATCTCATAACAAAGTCGCTCAGGATCTTGCCTAAAACATGGAAGCGAGAGGACTTTGGAAGACAGGTTTTAACCTGCAAACTTGAATGCAGTGCCCTGAAACAACATCAAGGCATCAGCAGTTGGTCATAATGTGTGTATGGCTATGGACTGAATGTTGCTGGCCAGTTCTAAAATGTTCTACACTACAGTAGATGGTGGCTGCAGTGAAACGACTATCTGCAACAGCTACTATACGATAAGCTACCATCAGTGGGCGTAGTGCGTACGAGAGTGCAGCCATGGTCTAAACTGCAGGTTTAGTGACATCTCGGACAAATTACAGCGTTCGAACAAATTGTAACCGAATTTTGGAGGGAAGAAGATTCAAGATCAAGTCTGGGGTGGTGTGAGTGCAAATGGACCGATTGAACTTTCGGTATAAGCTAGTAGTAAACAGGCATAGCCAGGCACATGGGAGTGCCACCTTTTAAGCTTGCCGTTGCCGCGGATCTCGGAGACGGTGGGAAGCGTGTTGGTTCAACGTTCAGGGGCCATACACGAGTCCACGACTTCGCGTGCGGCAATCAATAGAATTTCAACAAGCTTCTTTCTCGTGCTCCTCTTCGGATACGGTTTTCCAAAGTGCATCTCGCTAATCACGCATCCATGTTGCCAGAGTCTCTCCTGAGTTCTAGTCTACAAGCCCTGTGCTTGGGCGTGAAGACACGCGTTTGCCTATGCGACTCCTCACTTTTACTTCCCTTGACCTTGAACACTTTACACTGCGCATCGCCAACCTTGCCAGCTGTACCACGTATTTCGTCATCAGATCGCAAGAAGCAGTCACAGCTTCGAAGCTTCAACCTACACTACGAATTTTGATCGTCCACATCAAGGCAATTTCTTCGAGTTGTAGCCAAAGCGCGAGTCGTGTATTCTCGTAATATCATGATTTGACAGTTGTTCACCGACCATTGGACATTGGAACTTAGGTCTATCCCCCGACTTTTGAGGACTGGGCTCGTCTGAGCGCAGTCACTGTGGCGATGGCCATGGCTATGTCACCTCCGACTAGTCCTGGGAGTATGCAGAGTATGCGCCCGCAGAGCATGTACGTGACCAGCTCTCCCGAGCAGGTCCAGAAGCCACGACCACAAAGTTTGATGATGCGACCACTACGAAGTACGAGCCGTCTGAGTATCGCAAGCAGCAAGGGAGAACCAACACGTTTGTCAGATGAAGATGCGAAAACAACTGTGAAAGTTGGTGAGTTAGATCATAGACTGTTATTGATCCAGGAACAATACTGATGCAAAATCTAGTGGTCCGTGTCAGGCCTTCGTTACAGCCATCAGATCCAGGCTTTGACTTGATCCCGCAACGCTTCCAACGTTCGACCGTCCAAGTACCTACAGATTCCAGCTTGTCTGTCGAGTCTCCTCAAGGCCGAAAGATTTTCATCTTCGACCGTGTGTTTGGGGAGGATACGACCCAAAAAGGAATATGGAGTTATCTCGAGGACAGTGTCGACTCTTTCTTGCAAGGTTACAATGTGTCCATCCTCGCGTATGGGCAATCTGGTTCTGGCAAGTCGTACACTATGGGAACTTCTGGACCCGCTGAACAATCCGATGCTTCGGCAAAGGGCATTATTCCTCGCGCTGCAGCCCATCTATTCCAGTCATTAGAAGGTGGATCTACTGCTCACAGTCGGACAAATTCTGGACTAAAGTCACCAACTCGATACTCGCTGAGCAGCACGAATTTAGGTCAGCAGTTTCGAGCATACAACGATGATAAGAACTGGCAAATGTTTGTCACCTACGTTGAGATATACAACGAGCAGCCTCGTGACCTTTTGCTGCCGGAGGGTTCAAGCGTCAATGAGCGTTCAGCGGTCCAGATTCGAGAAGACGCCAAGGGACGCATATTTGTCGAAGGCCTCCGGTCTGTTCCTGTGAACACTGTGGAAGAGCTCATGGGAGTACTGAATCATGGCTCAGCAATTCGACAAACGGATGCCACTGCTATCAACTCAAGATCATCGCGATCCCATGCTGTCTTTACTGTCAACTTGAGACAAGTTAAGCACTCAATTGTCTCTTCACCAACAAAGAGCAAACAAATTCCAGCACAGTCGGAAACAGGTACCGGCCCAGAGAACACCATCACAATAGATAGCAAACTGCACTTCGTCGATCTAGCAGGAAGCGAACGTCTTAAGAATACGGGCGCAACTGGCGATCGTGCCAGAGAAGGCATATCTATCAACGCTGGTCTCGCAAGCCTTGGCAAGGTCATTTCGCAATTGTCATCACGCTCGGCTGGAAGTCATGTGTCGTACAGAGATTCCAAATTAACCCGAATGCTTCAAGATTCGTTGGGTGGCAATGCAATCACATACATGGTTGCTTGTGTTACGCCTGCTGAATTTCACTTGAGCGAAACACTCAACACTGTACAGTATGCTCAGCGAGCCCGTAACATACAAAGCAAACCACAAATCCAACGAGTCAATGAGGATAGTGATAAGCAGGCAACCATTGAACGTCTTCGATCCGAGGTCGCCTTTCTCCGACAACAAATTCGAAGTGCTGACACGGGAGAGAGGAAATTTGACACGGCTAGGGAGCGAAACGCAGCAGACGTCGAAATGCAGAACCAGCTGCTAGATGTGCAAGAAGGCTACCGTAATCTTAGCGAGAGACACGCGAAACTCGTTGCCGAATTGACAATGTCTCCCGATCAGCCACAAGACACAACCACAGAGAGTGCGGCCGAGCGACTGAAGCGCTCACAAGAACACCAAAAACAAATTGAGAATATGATCCTCGAGTACGAGACAACCATTCAAAGCCTCGAAGCCAATATCTCGACTACAAAGTCATCATTAGCTTCAACTGAAAGTGCCTTATTGGAGAAAGAGACTAAATGCGCTTACATAGAGACCATGAACCAGCAACTCAACTCACGTATTCAGAAGTTGATGGAGCGTGAAGCAAACACCGAGTCTTACATGCACGAGCTCGAGGCCAGGCTTGAGGACTCGACCTCTGGTGGTGAGAAGTATGATGCAGTGGTATCAGAATTGCGACGAGAAATGGCTCGAGTTCGCGAGAGTGAAGTGAACTCTGAAGAGTACATATCCACCCTTGAGGAACGACTCGCAGAAGCCGATCAGGACATGGAAACCATGCAACGCGAAATCGAGCGTCTAGAACAGCTTGTCGAGCGACAGCGAAGTTTAGGTAAGCTCGATAATTTGCTCTACGAGCTTGATCAAGTCCAGCGAAAGCATCCACATACCGAGCAGGCGTCGCTAGAAACCGGCTCTGCTCCAAAAGGTCTTTCAATAATTGAGAGTCACGTAAAGCAAGGCGAACCGATGGATGTCATTCAAGAAGCGAAGGAAACAGAAACAGCTCAGTATGAAGCGGAGGAACTCAAGACACCCCAAACAGATCTATCTACACTGCAAACTTCGAGCGAATCGTCTCGACCGTTGGCTGGAGCAAAATCTTGGTATACTGAAGTCACCCAGCCGGACGAGGAAGAGCCGAATCCGGCGCAAGCGCAATTCATGCAGGACAAGTTTGAGACTGTCAGCCAGGAGTTGTTTGACCTACGTCTTGAACACGAAACAACTGTCAGCGACTACGACTTACTCTCTGCTAAGTACCACGAGGCACTCCGGACGCTTGCAGAAATGCAAGATCGTTTCGATGACGTTCAAAGTAGCCCTACACACAGCATAGGAAACACCATGTCCGAAGAGCTTGATTCTACTCGGTTGTCTTTTTTAGGGGAGAAGGTTCCAGAGCTAGCTCGTGGGGCAGGTTATTTATCCTCACGCTCGCCATCCTCGGAGCTCTCCTTGGTTGGGGAATCGGCTATCTCAATGGAGCCTACCGAGTCAATCCATACAGCCAAAGAATCTCAAACTCCAGATTCAAGTAGAGAGGAGATTGAACGATTACATGAGCTTCTAGCTGAACACGAACGAAATATGAATGAGATGAAGAACAAATACTTACAGCTACACGATCAACATAAAGGCACTCTCGATACTGTCGAAAAGTTGAGACTAGAGGCGCAACGAAGTCGGTCACCAATGCCTCATTCGCATGGTCATGGTATGATCAGGAGGCCAACGTCTCAGCTGGGTAGTACCGTGGACAGAGGACAGAGATCTATTGCGTCTCTTAGAGGTCTGATTACTGAAGAGCTCGAGGACAAGCCTGATCGTGTTGATACTGCTGAATTGCACCTCAGCGCTGCTACTCATGAACTGCAGTCACGATTGAACCGAATCCAATCACTTGAGGTCGAATTGCAAAACGTGAAAAAAGAAATGGACATGAAGTCCACTATCATTTCGGGACTGACGAGAGAACGAAATAGTTTGAAGTCCGGCACACCTGTCGACTTGTCAATGGTATCGCAGATGCGCGATCAGCTTATTCAGAAAGAAACTGAGCTCAAGACGTTGCATGAAGGCTATGGAAAGCGAGAGCAAGAGCTCCAAGCTGAAGTTGTAGCAGCAAGGAAAGAGCTAGAGGAAACTAATGCAAGTCACGATAAGGCGAAGCAAAACCTCGAGGAACATGAAGTTCGAGTCAAGACGAGCTCTGCAGAACTCGAGGCTGCAATGTCAACCATCGAAACATTGAAATCTCAACAATCGGCCACTACAGATAAGTCGGCCGGAAGTACGGATGATGCAGTCGTAAGAGCCACAACAGCGAATGCCGACAATTACCAGGGTGTGATAGACAAGCTCAAGGCCGATCTTGAACAGCAAATCTCGACTAATTTGTCCCATGGTCAAAAAATCTCCGAGTTGACTCAGATGCACGAGGATGCTAGCAAGGATATCCATGAACATTCCCAGATCATCCAGGCAAAGAGTGGAGAGATTGAGCAGCACAAGCGTACTGTCAAAGTCCTACAATCGAAACTTCAGGAAACAGAGTCCGCTGTTGAATTTCACAAACACGGTCTGAAGACACTGCATGAAGCTCATGCCAACGAGCTTGAAGAAATGAAACTCTCCCATGCTGGCTTTGCTGCTACTTATGACGATCGAATTACTGAGCTGAATATCAAACATGGAGAGGCGATCGAGGCTACCGAGGCTGAACTCGAAAGCGCCAGAACTGTACTTCAACAAATATTGGAAAGTGCCAAATCAGCTCTTGGACATGACACATCGGAAGACATGTTGGTAAATCATATCCAAGATCTTGCTGAAGAGAAGAAACACATTACTGAGGCTAATAAGCGGTTGATTTCCACGAACGCAGAGCTTGAGGCTCAACTCACTGCCCGACAAAGCCTTCAAGAGCTCGAAGAAGCTCAGGAAGCAGCAAGATTCAAGATTGCAAATTACCAAGAAACAATAAAAATTCTGGCTAACGAGATCGGCAACCATGAGGATACAATCCGTGAGAAGGAGACGCTTGTTAAGAAGCACGTGGACACTATTCAACTACTACAGGTTGAAAATCAAAAGAAGGTCATGTTAATTGAAGAGCTTGAACAGCAGTTGCAGAGCAGCTACGAGCAGCACGAAAAGAGGGTGTCTGTGATGCAGCAACAAGGGTCACACGCTCTCACTGAAGCCCAACATAGAATCTCCCAGCTTGAGAAAGACCTTCAGAGAAGCTCTATATCTGATGTCGACAACGACTCCAAGAAATCCATCCGACCACAATCACCAGTCGATCTTGCCGGACGATCGAATTCCATTACCTCCAACCTCCGAAAGTCCGCATCAATCGCGTCTTTACCTTCACCACCTCCAGCCATTCCACTGCCTCCTCTACCTACACTTCCTACCATCAGCGCTGCTCCAGCTGGCAATCCCTCTCCACCGTCATCTCGACACACCTCCAAAGAACTCACACAGTCTGCCAGCCCAACAGTCACCAAAGACATGCAACTCATCAAGCGTCAGTCCGCGATAATAGACGATCAAGACTCTCGACTTCGAACAATGGAGAAGCACCTACATGCAGAAAAACAACTCACCGCGACTCTCGAAGAAGCACTCGTAGATCTCGAAACTCAGAGCAACAAGCTACGAGTCGATGCCGAGAGCTGGAAGAAGAAGGCTTGGGCGCTAGAAGAGGAGGTCACACAAGTGCGCAGCGAAAGACGCACCGAGCGATTGAGCGTACAAGCTGTCGAAGAGGAGGTGAAGAAGAGACGTGCTGCCGAAGATGCACGAGCTCAATTAGAAGAGCGCATGAAACTGCTCAAGCAGAGTATGGATGGGACCAAGAAAAAGAAGAAGATGGCTTTGAACTGCTTCTAGCCCTAGCCCCAATACTTCAATGCTCGCCACAAACGCCACGATAATGTCTTTCTTAAACAACATTCTCATTCCAAACACCTACATCTTTTCCTTCCAGTACATACACGAGAAACAGAATAATGGTTTTCCTTTCTTTTATTGGACACGGCGAATCTGGACAGATCGATCACGAGGACCACGACCTGACGATTGACCGCGGACGGATATTTTGATTGGTTGATACTCTACCTACCTACACACTTCTACCTACCTTCTAAATTCTTCTATGTTTATTACCACGGGGGGATCTCTGTATATTAGTCAGTCACTTATCACTTGTGCAGCAAGCGTGCGAGAGTTGGATTTGGATTTTGATGGTCCGAGTCGATATGGTACTTTGTAAAAAGCGGTCTTGCGGGTTATTGGGTGGATACCTACGTAGATAGTCTTGTATAAGAGCTAGATAGAGTGGGAGGGTACGTAGTCCAGTATTGAAGCAATTCAGATTCGATGTGCAGGGCCTCGTTCTGGGGTTACTAGGAATGAAAGATGTACAGGTACCTTTCGTTGATATGTTCCCCTCGCTCTGGTTACGAATATAAAAGCCCATAGGCTCATTTCACCACATTAATGGCAATCTTGAGTGATGCCCTAAACCACCATTGCATACTGTACGTGTTCTGCTAACATAGGAAACCTCAAGACGGCGTACTATTGCTTGACATGCCTGTATGTCACCACCCAAACCTTCAACTGTAGATAACTTTCACAAGCACGCATCGACCACCAGCAATATAACCATGATGTGCGTATGTGAACTGGATGTCTTTGCGATCATTACGACACAGGTTGTATATAGAATATATGTGACTGAGGCAGTTCGTACCACGTACAAGCAAGCATGGAAGAATTGGGCCGTCTTAAGGTTTATGACAGTGAGCGTGACGTGCTGATGCCAGACAGATTCAATGCAGTTTCTTGAAGTGAGGTTGAAGGGCAGGGAGTGTTTGAACGAAGCGTTGGGCTCAGATTAGAAGGTAGAATTTGTGGAGGTGATGTACGACATGACTGGCACATCGGAGTCGTCTTGTAACTCTACTGCGAGTAATTGGTCTAGTTGCTGGTGTTGAGACTCGATACAGCGTTTTGTATACGAGTCAACGACCTACTGTAGGTTTTTAATACCTAAAAACAAAGCTTGTGTTGGATGGAGTGGAAATTGTGCTTGATTTACTACGTGATCGAAAACCTTGAGTTATCGTCTGAACTAGATCTATCTGGATAGAAGACAATTCAGGACGTCCAATTACCTAGTGAATTGAGTGCGTGTTTCATCTGTACCTAGCCTGATGCTTCCACAGGCTGGGATGTATACTTTGGAGTCCCGTGGGCCGTTAGTGCGTGGTGTGGGGAATGAGGGTGTGTTGTTGTTATTGTGGCGAATAGATGTCATTTCGGTTGGTGTTTGGGACGATGTATGTATGTGCTCATGAACTTCTGTATATTGCGGCTCGTTGAGTGAGTTTAACAAGCAATGAAAGTAGAATTAGTACAGTATAGTAGAGGTTATAGTTTTGTGATGTATGGAGTGATGGACGATTTCTGCTTAGGGAGGTATGCTGTTCATATGGTTGATATTAGTGGTAATGATTAACCTGAAAGCCATACTGGTGCCAATGTAGTGTGTTACTGTTAAACTGTACACAACGTGCCTTCATGTACACAATTCTTCATTCATGCTATGTTACCTTGTACTCATTCTGATCCTTGGCTTTCACTCGCCGCTCAAATTCGCTACATCAAGCTTGCCGATAAGAGACATGTTTTGATTTGTGGTTGCTATTCGTGATCGAGGGAAGGGTAGGAAGGTGCTTCGCACAACGGCGTGAAAAACACGACATGGTTCATCGGTGAATAGGTTTGGGTTTGGCGTAGTGCTAGCTAGGATTAATACCTTTAGTGCTTGACCATTGTGTCCAGCGTTGGTGATTATGTCTTTGAAACTGTTCAGGAGCCATTGATACCAATTATCATCATCAGTGTTGAAGATTTGAGGTAGTTTGATGGTCATGAAGCATTTGGGGACAGCACTCAGGATGGTGGAAAAGAATCGCATCCATTCTGAACCTGTGCACGGCATTCGAAAGTCGTGTGGCTTAATGACGTCCGGAAATGAGTTGATGAGTTGTGAAGACATAGTCTTAATCATATCCTCAGGATCGAAGGACAGGTTACGTTGGGCGCTATCTCTCAGATACCATGATGTCGGAAAACCAGAAGTGTTGAAGTACATTATCAAATCCACGATAAGATCTTTTGTTTGGTCCTCCGACACCAGGTCTGGCTGGAGTACACACATCGCAGATCCCGACATTGTCAGCCAGGTTTTCAACTGAGGTAGAAACGATGCTTCATCTAAGATACTGCGTACTGTATGTCGCCTTCGTTCAGCTATAGACCGGCACAACTGCAGCATGTCATTGGGTGGAGTTTTGGGTTTAAGAGTCGAAAGCATAAATTGACGAGTATACTCAGCTTCGAGAAGTTTTTGGGCGATATCTTCACTACTAGTGTGCGACAATTTATCCAAGGGGCAGGCATGTGATGGTGATGTTTGCTCAAGTAGCGTATTTGCTGACACTTGCTCGATCATACCATATTGGTGGCTGGATCTTTGATGTAAGGCATTGATTTTCTCTTGTAAGTCTTTCAGCATGATCTCCTGCTTGCTGTCGAACATGTTAATGTGGTAAATATCACCTAGGACAGCGTGACCATAGCCATCCACAATGGTTGCATCGTATGTCCTGGTGGGGCGCGGGATCGACAACATCAACGTATCCAATCTTCTCTTGATTGCTTCGAGGTCTGGATGAACAAGATCTTCATTCCGAAAGCCGAACACAGCGTCGCTCCCGGCACCAGCCTGATATTCGTCGTAATCTTCTGACGACTGTGGGACGCTCATCGTGTGCTGCAGATTCAGGCACAAGGACAAGGTATTCTGTGCTCAGTGTTTGCTGTGAAACATAGCCTACACCTCGTCTATCGGGCTGCAAGCCTAGTCTGCACTTATGCGAGCGTGCAATAGTATGGTGAGTTTGTGATGGGCTTCTCACATCATAGGAGTATCTATTGCTTCTCAGCATACGATACTGCTATGTCGTCGTCTTTGATGATTCAATTGAATATCTCATGAAGAACCGGTTGCTTAACAGGACAAGATGGGTGGAGTAGAGGTTTAGGCAATAACGGTGCAAGAGATTTGGGAGTAGCGAGTGTCACAGAAAGGTTGAGCTTCTGACTGGTGGCAGATGCTTAGCGCAAAGGTGTGGCTTGTACATCATTGTTCAAAACCACCTGTTAGAGGTGTGAATGGGGAGATGGATTGAACAAATCATGTAATGAATATGGTTTGGTGAATTGACCGGTTTGTGATACGACGAAATTACATAGGTGGCGCGGCAGGCCTGGGAGGGGATGAAGCCAATTACGAGGAATGTGTCTACTACGGGTCAGAGCAAGAAAGAGGGGAATAATTAAGCCGTGTTTCGTATTACCGTACTCTACATATGTGTGACTGAGCACTAACGCAACCGATAGCAGTAAGTACCTATGTCGTAGAATTGCAGCAGTGCCTAATCGAGTGTATTTCTAATATAAAAAATTATCTACTGTGGAACTTCTAGAGGGGGAAATAACACGGTCTAACAGGTTACATGTAATATACAGATATTTAACTTCTTAACAGGGTACACGTAAAATTCCAATGTTTCTACTTTAGTTAGAGATACAATAATACACGTATTACGTCGTCTCTATTCACTCTTCTCTCTGTCTTTCTTTCGTTTTCTCTTTGCCTTGCTTCTATTCTCTCTCTTCCCATCTTTGTTTCCCTTCATTTAAGTTTCATCGAAAGATTGGACTACCTACAATCAACATGTCAGAAGAGGACGTGGCACCGCATGATGAGGTCGATCAGGAGCCGTCGAGGAAGCGGCTCAAGCGAAGCAGAGCTCTTACGCCTTTTGATACGGAAAGGATTATGAGAGCCATGACATCGAAGACAGCGAAGCCTCCGCGTCTAGCTGTTCACCATATTGTCACCTGTAGCCGTGCCGTTCGAGATGGACACGACCATTCAGGGCATGTTGCGAATGCCGTGTACCTTGATGTCCCGAGGATGCTAGCTAAAGATAGTCGAGCATCACTACTACGAGGTCAGAATCCGTTGTTCGATGTCAATACATTCATACATCAGAACGACGATGTCTGTATGATTGTATGCAAGCAATATTCTTGCTTCGAATATCACCAAACTATACACAAAAACTTTACCAAATACCCGGTGCCGTCATGGATCAACAGTATGGGTCCGTACGATACTCGTCCATGGTTTTATTTCTTGTTAGAAGATGCGCAACTGGCGGAGCCCTATGGCGAATACATCACTGTGTGTTCTGATTACCTGGGGGATGCGTTGACCATGTTAGACCAAGTCATGCCAAAGATGAATGCTGATGCTGGGCTTCAAAAAAGCCTCACCGCTCCGTACAACTATTTCTACCACCATCGCACAGTGATGCGTGCTGCAGCCGAAGGATTTTCCTTGGCACACCAGAAAGTACTCGGAGTATTGATTGATTACTTCGACGTATCGCAAAAGTCGAACTTTGACGAGGCTAGCGAAGTTTTTCGTCGTGGCAATGTGAATTCGAAGCATTTTGGAAAGCTCTTCAACGCTCACGATATTGTTGTCAGGAAAGAGAAAGACAATGGGGATTTGAGAGCTTATCAGATCGAGTCGATAGATGATGCCCAAGTCGATCAAGGCGCGCTTGAATTGCATTGTTGGACATGGGAATTCGATGGCCGCTTCTTTAAGTCATACCACGACATCTTAGTGCATGGGCCGTCCGGCGAAGAGATATCAATCACGGAGCTAACTGTTTGGCCTTTGAGGCTTGACAGACCGGAAGTTGGAGACAGCCTGCGGCAGCGGGGAGAGATGTTTTGGACCCTGAGGCATAAAAAGCTGGTTGGTTATGAGGCACCAGCTCTTAAAGACTTCGAGATCCGTACAGTAGGTCCCACACAGTCCATGCATTACCCAGTGAAGTGCTAAAAGTTTCAGAGTAATCCTAAATACATGGTTGACATGTTGGCTTATCGTGATCTAAGTCCAGATCAAAACATGAACCCTGATATCGATCTGAAAGTTTTGGGTGCCGAATTCTTGGACAGTGATGGTCCCCCTTCGGACCCATTCGTACTTCTGCTTCCTCCTCGGGTCAAGGGATTTGGCTTTCACGACAAGAAATGGCGTGAGTTTTAAGTCACCCGAAAATAACACAGGCGCTGACCTTTTAACAGGAAATCTGCGAGTTGCTAACATGAAGCCAGTGATCTGGAATACAAAGGCTTTCGAACGCCTTGTATTAAAGCCAAAGAAGAAGGAACTGATTCAGGCTCTGGTCACTGTCCATCTCGAAAGCACTGCGCCATCAGATGTCATTGAAGACAAAGGAGCAGGCTTGATCATGCTCCTACACGGCCCTCCCGGAACAGGTAAAACTCTCACAGCAGAGAGCGTCGCCGAATTAGCAGAGAAGCCATTATATCGTATCACATGTGGTGACATGGGTACCGAGCCAGAACGAGTCGAAAAGTATCTAGAATCAGCGCTGTATATCGGGACGATGTGGGAATGTGTTGTTCTCCTTGATGAGGCTGACGTTTTCCTTGAAGCACGAACTCAAAACGATCTTGTGCGGAATGCTCTTGTGAGTGTGTTCCTACGTGTTCTTGAGTATTATGATGGGATTCTCATACTCACCTCAAATCGAGTTGGGATATTTGATGAAGCATTTAAATCGCGCATGCAACTTGCTGTGCATTACCCTGCACTTGGTGTGTCCGAGCGGATGAAAATCTGGCAGAACTTTATCAACGCGCTTGAAGAGTCACACGCTGCCATCAATGCACCTGAGCTGCGAGAGGAAATTGACGAACTTGCAAAGCAAGACCTGAATGGAAGGCAGATCCGAAACACTATCAAAACTGCACGTCAACTTGCAGCACATAAGCGGGACCAGACTCTGGAAGTCATGCATTTGAAGCATGTCATCGACGTTGCCACGGACTTCGAAAGATACATCGTAGCAACGAGAGGTCACACTGATGACCAGTGGGCAGCGGCGGTACGGGCAAGAGCTCAATGACCTTGTGCATTGCTGCTGCCTCTGGTTCATCAAACTGGCCAACCTTTTGCTAGTGGATTGCGCACCAATCTTGACGATCACGCTTTGAACTAGTTGGGTACATGGATAACATAGCATTTCCATGAATTGGTGATTCGTTATTGGTAAAATATCGGTCGACCTTGAATTGGCTGTTAATTTAGAGATGGGAATGGCGGTAGAATTGCACCGCTTTCCCGGGTTGAGAGGTATTGAAGGCCATTATTAGCCTTTCCAAGCATATGAGAAGAGTGGTTTTGATAATGTACTTCAACACTTCTGGTTTTCCGACATCATGGTATCTGAGAGATAGCGCCCAACGTAACCTGTCCTTCGATCCTGAGGA
>Ga0115842_100236_pt1 | contig 21161 bp, 20 predicted proteins | sample InSIn2SAF170_2_FD_83856 | JGI IMG/M metagenome (GOLD analysis project Ga0115842, IMG submission 83856)
GCGAAAGGCCGTGGGGAGATACCGTCCGTGATCCATGGATCTCCGATCGGGAAACCGTATCCAAGCCCCGTGGCTAGTCCGCGCTCCTTGGACTTGAAAGACTTAGCGAACTGAAACATCTAAGTAGGCTCCGCTCCTACTGGATTAGTTTCTTTTTGACAGCTCACTAGTCTTGGATCCTTGGAACTGCTTGGATTGAATAAATATCGCCCAAACTTCAGATATTCTATTATGGGGTGGAAGATCAACACTTAGAACTTTGACTATGACCCCTTGACTAGGCTGCTGCTTATTTACCTTTACTTTTCTCTACTACTCCTTAACCCACCATATGATCTAGACATGTTCGAACTATAGAGGAATTAATCGCTTAGTGTTGGGGTACTGCTTTCGCCCTTTCGTACCATGCTCCGATTATGGATGACATGGCAGGCAGGGCGGCTGGATAGTGAGTGGTTGGTCATTAGCCAAGGACTCGCATGCTCCTATGCAGGGATGATGGTCCTGATAGGTTTTCCCTTCAGCTGAGATCATTTCACTGCCGGAGGATGGCTTTATTATGGTTGGGACATCAGAAAGCCTTGTTGGATGGACAGGCTGCAGACCTAGGATGGATATGATTTCACACTTGCTTCAATCATGCTTAGTTGGTACAGCATTCACCCTATTAATTCGTTACCCTTCATCCAGGAACACCTTTGGGAAGGAGGCACTATTCACTTACCCTCTTGGTTACACACAAACTATTTACCATTCACCTCAGTCACTGTCACACTTTACTTAATCGCTTCATGGCCACTACCCTTGATTTACTTAGTGGGTCAGGACCTTGATTACTATTACTGCCGAAATGTTGTGCTGCCGGCCTCAACCTCTTGCTTTAGTCAGACATGCTTTAGAGGTACGGCACTATCACCATGAACCTTTACTATGCCTTACCTTTTTCCATGACTTTAGCGAACACGGCCTACCTTATCTCTCCCTACCTTATGAGCGGCAGGCCGCCAGGAATCCTTTGGCTGCCTCTATAACAGTCATCGAGATCTCGAACTAAATGACATATATAAACCTAATTGGTTCATTTCGACCAGTGATTCCAGTCATTCATTATATACGTAATTACGTCATTCGAGATATGTCATTCTGCATGAATGAATTATATATGTCATTACGCATCAAAACCTCCGCCTCCTCTCCTCTCCTCTCCTCTCCTCTCCTCTTCAATTTACTTATTGGGTGGGGGGGCTTATGGTCGAGCCCCCTAAAGGGTCCTTATCAGTCGAGCCCCCTAAAGGGTGATGGCGGCCAGTCGAGCCTGCTTGCGCATCCTCTCGATGGCGGCCTTAACAGTCGAGCACCTAAAGGTCCTTTTGGTCGAGCACCTAAAGGTCCTTATCAGTCGAGCCTGCTTACGCATCCTTATCAGTCGAGCCCCCTAAAGGGTCCTTAACAGTCGAGCCCCTGCCGGTCCTTATGATGATCGTGAGTCAGATGAAGAAGTTCGTGATCGTGATTCTGATCCTGATTCATTTTTCGGGGTGAAGAATTTGATCCTGTAGATCCAGTTGAAGCACCAAATTCTGATCTTCTACAGCGAACTGAAGAACCGCTCGTGTTCGTGATTTATAGGCGGGTTACCTTGACCCGGAATCATTTCTTATTTCTCTATCTTATCTATCCAGTCCAGTCGAAGGACTACTAGTATCAGTCGTAGCTTCAGCAGTCAATGATGCAGTTGTTTATGATTCTGTTGATCCAGAAGATTAAGCTGTTTATTATGCTTAAGCAGTTGCAATTATTCTATTAAGTGCTTGTAGATTATGCTGTTCGAGCATATCCAGCAGCAGCTTCCCTTTGCCCAGTTCCATACCCATAACCATAAGCAGTCGGTTAAGCAGTTATATACCCAAGAGCAGCAGGTACAGTTTCCTCATTAACCCTATCTAATAGATGCGCAGATCGATACCCAGATCCAGATACTCCACCAGCATCAGTAGCGTAAAGAGCAAAGGAAGGAGTATCAATAGGAACATATCCATAAGATCCGGACTTATCGCAGCAGAACTACTAGTAGTAGACTCAGTAGCTTACCTTGATCTTGGCCCAGCAGTTGCTTAGCTTGACGACTATGTTGAGTTAATAGATCCAGTGACGGATCCATATCCATGCCGAGATGGAGGCCTAGTAGCCGCCTGGGTTGATTCATACCTTGTTTCAGAAGCACCACCAATTTGAAGATCCCACAGAGGCAGATTTTTCTGTAGATGAAGCATTTGATCCTGTCGATTAGGTTAACCGACCACCTACCCCTCCGACTTTTGGTACATCTGTAGACGACTCTGTTGATCCGGTTGAAGCACCAGAAGGAAGGGCATATACATTTCGTGATCGTGCATCGAGCCGAAGATTCATAGTTTAGAGATCGAGGTAAAGAGCCTGAACGTGAGCGAGACCCAGATTCGGTCCAGATTATTACCTTCGGGATCAAGACCCATAAGCATCAATAGCAAAGGCTAGATAGGCATATATATAAGACCCGGTGCCAGTAATAGTAATAGAGCCATAAGCAGAGCAAGCAGCAAAGCCTGTTGTTTACCTCATTGAACCAGTCGATGAAGCAGTTGGAGATCCATAAGTGGTAGGTGCCTCATAAGTAAGGGCGGATCCATCATAGCCAGTTAGAGAGCCAGTTGAACCCGCGTAAAGTAAGTGGGGATAAGATTTCGGGGGTATTTCCATCCCCTCTACTATATGAAATGAAGGGTCGAGTGAAACCTGCGTAGTTTCCGCTGGCTGTCTGGTCCTTATTTCTACCCATGCTTAGGTTCCCGCGTAATAAAGGTTCCTTCTTATTTCACGCTGGTGTGTCAAGCTGGTGAAAGCTGGTGTTTGGCCGAAGGGGATTGGCACAGACATTGGTAGATATATTGATATTATTTGGTTCGGAGTTGCACTCTTATAGCCCTAATAACAGGGTTTCAAAAATGTATGCTTTTTTGAAAAGGTACGTTAAGTGACTCGACTAAAAGGAGAGGAACGTAGTCGCTACAGTACATGAAGCCCTTACCCTTTGCTGAGAATTCCCTACATAGATAACTCTCACTAGAGCGAGCAGCACTCCTAGGTTACCAGTATGCTTTGTTATTAGCTTAGATAGATTTTCACTTATCTTACCCTCTTTCTTACTTTATCCTAGGAGCATGGAGGGAATGTTTACCACCTAGAAGCCAGGAATACTCAAGTTCGTAGCCAGGAGCACATGTTTACACTCCCTTGCCGCCTTTCTTTCACTTGCCAGAAATACACCTGGAGCCCTCTCTTTTTAGTCGAGAGTTCGGCAAGCTCACCCTAGACCATGCATGCTTACCAGGGACTGCTATAACACCTTTGACTTTGATACCTTAAACCTGTATAACACCTTTGACTTTGATACCTTAAACCTGCCAGAATATATACCTTTCTTTACCGGCCCTAGAACATTAGGTCTTTGAAGGGAATGCTAGAAGAACAGTTGAAGTTCCGGATCGGATCGGATTGGATGGGGAATGGGAATTGGGATGATGGGAATTGGGATTGGGATGGCTTTTCATTAGCCCTTAGAGAACTAGAATCGTCATTCACTGCCTGCCATAAAAATGAAAGTAGGGGCACCTTACCCTCTCAATAACGTCACCCTAAGACAAGTAACCACTATAGAAGCCAGGAAGACCCAACGTAGGCAGGGGCATCTCTCACATACTACTCTTTCTCTTTTACCTGCACCAACTTGTAGACCTGGAGCTAGCTACCTGGAATGCACGTAGTCAGTTTCAGTTAGTCGATCTTCATTATACCCCTTTGCAAAGCCCCCGGAGGATGCCATGGATGCTGAAGACCCTTACCCTTAGAGTTAGACTGCCGAGCAGCTAGGCTAGCACGATGGAGCAACTTACCCAGGAATTAGACCAGGAATATATGTTGGAGAGGGACAGTATCTGAAGGAAGACCCTTGTTCAGAATACGACAATCCACCCGCCGGAAAGACTTTCTCTGGACAGCCCCCTAGCAACAACATGCTTACAAGGGAAACATGCTAACAAGGGAATGCTTGAAGACCTTATAAGCCCCCGGAGGATGGCATGGATGGATGGATCAGACCCTTACCCTTCTTTCTATTATTTCTATTACTGCTGGAATCCTAGGCTAGGACGATGGGATGGAGTAGTCACCTTGAAACCAGTAAGGCCATATAAGTACCAGTATAAGAATAGCCTTACCTTCTTCAGACAAGAAACCTGCCAGAAAGTAGTCTCTGTACAGCCCTATACCATTAGGTCTTTGGAGGGACTGTAGAATACCTTAGAAGCAGCTACGGATGGGATGGGATCTTGGATCGTTGGATGGGAATTTGAATGGAAATGGGAATTGGTTTCTTAGCCCCTTATAAGCCCCAGGGACATGGGATGGTATGGAACAGGCTTCAGACTAGAGAATCTTTCTCCCAGAACCCTGCCAGGAATACCCCAGTTGCCAGGAACATTTGCTATTCAACACTTGCTTTACCCACTCTCTTTACTTGCACAAACTAGTAGTACAGCCAGCAGAGACCAGGAATCACCTTGTCAGTGTCAGTGAGTCAATCATCATGATACCGGGCCCGCCGTGTTTCATGTTATCTCGGTGGACAGTATTTGATTAGGAGGGGCTAGGCTAGTTACCCTTACAAATTACCCAATGCATGATCAATCACCAGGATGAGGATGATTCATCAGACCCTGTCTATGCATCATCAGGATTCATATGTTACTACTTATACTATGCCATCATCTATCATGTATTTACCACTTAGACCCATCATCCATGTATTACACTCACTTCTCCTGTAGGGGAGGGAGGATATACTTGGATTCTTATGGGGTCGGGCCTGCATGCATCATGTTTAGGTCCTCTGGTGGTGAATCATGTTGAGATACTTTATGGTGTCTACAGCGGGGTTTTTTAGTATGAGTTACGGGTAGGATTTGTTACTATTAGTTTCTTGTTTGGCCAATATTAGTTTAGTTAGTAGCTACGGGTAGGATTGGTATGAGCAGCTACGGGGAGGATTAGATTTATGCTTTGCCAAAGGAGGCTTAGTCCATCAATAAAGGTGGTGTTGTATCAGATCAGGAATAGGAACAAAGGTGTATCAAAAGGAAGGACCCTCAGGAAGGAAGACATCAGACCCTAAGCCCAAAGACATGAAAAACACCCTAAGCCCTTCATTTTCACTCTGAAAAGAGAATCTTTATCAGAGAGAGCATCCGTATCTATTCTCCTCTATCGCCTCTAGTGTCCACCTCTGTCGTGTGTCCAGGCCTCCTCGTGCTATGTGAATCGGGATCAACTAGGGTGGGTATGAATCGTACTAAGTGAATGAATCGTACTAAGTGAATTGGGCTCTACTATGAATCGTGCTATGTGAATGGATTGAAGACGACTGCTATCGGCATTGATGTCGAACCTCATCAGTGAATCGGGCGAACTTATCATCAGAGCAATTTTCCAACCCAACCCCGGTATCACTAGTCCTCCGGTATGCAAGTATATAAAGCAACCAACCGTGAAGATAGAGCAGCAGGTGAGCATGAAGAGAAAGTTGCTCTGTATGACTACTCTTTAGCTCAGACCGGATACAGGTAGGACCTCATGTATCGGTAAGCTGCCATTGTGTAGAGGTTCCTTCTCTCTTGTCTGTTGGTAACGTGGGGTGACTCTCTGACCTCTCTCGTAAACATGTACTGGGTGAATCATAATTGAATTGGTGCACCTAACCCACCAGTTGAATTGTAAAGAAACAAGCTGTAACCTCGCTCTTATTTGAGGTATAGCTCCTGCCCCATGTATTATTCCCCCTCGATTATTCCCCATTGATGCCCATTGATGATTGCCCTCGCTGTGGATTATTCCCTTCCCTTCGATGATTCCCCTTCGATTAGGTCCCTCACTGTGGCAACCGCCTGGTACTGACCAGTGGGTAATGAGGTTCTCCCGGGTATTGTCAACGGGGGTTATCATCTATTGCTAGCGTGACTCATAACTGACTGGGTATCTCCGATTGGCTGACTGGCACTGAGCTTGTAGCACGGAGTATAGTTTTTTCGATGAGTAGAGCTTCCACCATGTGACTATAGGTTCATGCCTAGCAACCTATCTACCTGGATCGACTATTGGCAAAGAGTCCTGGCATCGACAGCATCAACTAGTGGCTATCGGCGCTGACCTGAAGGCTTCATGCGGGCTTTGTCCGTCCGTGGGAACGCCTTTATCGGAAGCTGCAATCAAGTGAATCAAGTCCAATCAATAAATCACTGCCTCTCCCGCGGAAGATGGGGCAGTTTATCAGGTTGCATTATAGAGGTTATTATACAACACAATAGGCTTAGCGACTTTTCAAAACAGGTGCATCGTGTGATTAAGATCGTGCATCGTTTCCGAAAAATCCAAGAAGAAATCTTTCAAAACAACTATGTCAAATGTTATGTCCAATGTATCCCATCTATAGGTTATGTCAAAAAGAGACAAAGCTTAGTCCACTAAGTTCATGTAGGCCCTGCTAACTAAGGCTAAGGGGTCTGTCTTCCCCATACCCTACCTACCGTTCCGTTTATTTGAGAAACTAATGTCAGTTCTGTTGGTTATGAACATCAAGAAACCCCCTATCTATGATACGCGCATCCAGACGTCCTTGCTATTTTATCATAGGTGAGAGATCCGAAGCACCTACCACAACATAAGAGACAACTCGTTGAATCCATGTTAGTTGGTTGTTGGGACAATATTGACAAAAACCTTATCACATTCTAGGGTTAGAGTGAATGAAAGCCTTAAGCAGTGACGACTAGTATTTTGATAGCAGCAGCTCTAGTCTTAGCTGCTTTAGTTCCCTTAGCTTTCGTTCTACACTTGCACTACTAGAGTTCAAGCCTTAGTCTTATGAAACTTACCCTACTATGGACGGTATGGTTGTTACGGTACGGTTTGAAGTCTGTCTCCATTCAAATCAAAATAGATAGTTCAAAGCATAGTTCCTACAAGCTATACTACAACAAGCCTTAGAGACTGCCTTAATTGACACGGTATATGGAGCCTCTGAAAGCTCCCCCTATGGGGGGGAAACTTGCCTGAGTCTAAGGTCCATGGCCTATTACCTTAATAGGACTTATTATTCGTTTTCATTGCCTTAGTTCTAGCCTCTAGAGATAGAGACGAGCTTTAGTCTTTGCATTCATTTGAAATCCATATATTTCGCATCTATGCGTTTACCCTTTCCATGGCAAGTACAGTTGTGAGACGTTACCCTTGTCAATTGTAGCAAGAAATCAATATATGTTTATGCATATCCGATGGCTTCTAGTGTCAGCCGGAAGGGGGTAAATAAGAAAAACATCTATTCTCATTAGTTTTCTTAGTTTTAGTGCACGTGAGCTACAGCTACTACTCTAATACTACGCGCAATAGTCTACCTATCAAGAATATACAATATTGCATTGATACGCCCAAAAAGAAATAATAAGAAAGAGTCCCCAACCTACTAGACCTACTATGATAAGAAATATCTATAATAAATAGCCGTAGATAAAGTATAGCCATAACGAACACAACAAGAGACTATGAACTAGTACGTGAAAGCCTGCATGTAGCCCATAAAGTAAGTTCCGTGGCCTCAGGTTATTCAGTCAGGGGGCACTATGTTTGTTGGTTGGATCAGATGACAATTTCGTATCATTTGAGGTTGTTTAGCAATGAAACCACCTATTGTTACGGGGGATTGGATAATGGAAACATAAGAATATTCTCCATCGAGGAACCATCAATGGATGCTGCTAGATCCTTTGGCGATAGAGGAAAGAGGATCGAGGATATTCCCTCAGTCAGTCTCAGTCAGTAAAGGTAATAATCCAATGGGGAAGAATCAAGGGGAAAATCCCACGATGATGATATTGCATACAGCTTTATTCCCTTTATCCCTGAGCTCTAGCGAAGAAGCTTCTTGTGGTTTCCTTTGCAAAGAATAAGTGTCCATATGACAACAAATAAAGAAATCACATTGATAATATACGAGATTACATCTCTACGACCCGGAGGGCCTTTTCTGAGGTACGAGGGAATGGTTTCACTTTTTCTTGTCATTAGTGGTAAGCTTTAGGTCCCATGGACACCCCCACTATTTACTATTAGCCGTCGGGAGTAAGTTCAATGGAAAACTTAGTCTTTATTATCTTATACAATGGCTCTATTCCCGGCTACTTCCGCTAATACAATGGGAGAGGTATAAAAATAGAGAAAAATATCATTTCTATAAGTACTACTGCTTATCAAATATTATACAATGGGGAAGAGATAGAGTATAGATGTAAGTATTCTCCATATTTACACACCAGTCACCCAAGTCAAATTGTTGTCCATAGGTCCTTGCCATACAGCAGCAGCCGATACTCACATATCTACATTTCACTTTAGGCGGTGTGATCCCCTTCCTTAGACCTACCCTCTCAAGAGGTTCCGCTGTGGCCGAGGTGGGACCAGACAGATTTGGCCCAGGCATCATAGTTTGTTAGCCTTCCAATAGTGAAATATCTCAGGTGGGGTTTCTATGCACTCAATTCCATCCGAAAAAGAATAGAATAAGAAAATTAAGTCAATCTCCATTCTAAATTCTAATCACAAAAGAGTTCAAGCCTTAAGAGGTCTGAGCAAATAGTTTTCCTACAAGCTCTACTACCACCAGCCTTATGTATACTCCTTAAATTGACACGGTATGATAAAAAAGAGCATAGTTCAAGTATGATCTCGCATATCTACGATCCACGGAATATCGACCACGTCTTCATGTTCACATATATAAGGCCTATTTCAACCAGGCCTCTACTACATGTGTGTGTGGTCAAGAGACCTATTCAATTGTCCAGACCTTTCCACTCATTGAATACTTGATATCGCCATCGAGACGTTGAACTTGGTGGAGGATACCATCTCTGTCTAGCTCTGTAGGTCTAGCTCTGTCTCTTGTAAGGCGGCTCTCAAGCTATTCCGGTCTCTAAACCGGTCTATAGAAGCTAAACCGATCTATAGAAGCTATTCTGGAAACCGTTCATCACGTTATAGAAGTTGGGTAGCTATAGAAGCTATTCTCTCTATACAGCTAAAGCTATAGACGTTATCAGTAATAGTGGTTGGTTGGCGTAATTACGTATATAACGAATGAATGCATCGATATGTGTCATACCAGATTCGATGTGAGATATTGAATGACGCTTTCTCATATACGTCATTCCTGATAGATTGAATGACGATTTCGGGCCTTAGTGACTTATTTGAGAGGGGGGCGAGCCGATGGCGGCCTTTTAGTCGAGAGTTCGACAGGCTCACCCTGCCGGTGATGGCGGCCTTATCAGTCGAGCAACTGAAGGCAGGGATCAGATCGAAGCATAGGAACTTGAGTGGGCAATTGACTAAAGATAGGTCAGCTTACTGTGGGAAGATGTTCATCGGTTAGATAAGAGCTAGGATGCTCCCTTCTCTACTGCTACCTTAGTGAACCAAGAGGAGCACCGACCATATACTTCTTCTTTATAGAGATCTCGAACTGCGGCTATAGAGACTAATGACCCTGCTCTTGGAACTTGGTAACCTGCTTTTAGCTATCAATCTGTAACCCCCTCTCTATCTTTCTCTGCGACCCGGATACGCTGCTTCTTCAACGAGTTGGCTATCAGTGGAACCATATATCCATATATAATATACCCATATATCAAGCTAGTTGGTCCCTATCGCTTCATCATCCTCCTATTGCAAATGGTGGAACAGCAAGATCTCGATCTCGAACTGGAAGGTACGCGTAGCAAGGTGACTATGAATCTGGTTCCTCGACCGGTGCCTCCGTCATTGCCCACGCCTTTGCTCATCATGTTGGTGTTTAGAGGTCAGGTTACGGGTCAACTCCAACTCCTGCCGTATTCCCCATCGCTGGTTACTACTCGGATGCTTACTTTGGTACTGGTGCATCTGAATCTCGATATGGATCTGCTACTACTTGTTCAAGAGATGCTGATAGCTATGTGGCTCTCAAACCACCGAATACAGGGGTGCCTTTGCCGCTGCTTATACTACAGACTTAGCCTTTCCCGTCTCTGCTGCGAGATCTACTATAGGTTCAGGATCTGTCTTTTCTTATGGTACCGGATCTAGGTCAACTGAGTCAAGGTCATCAACAACCAGATCTCGATATCGATCTAGAATAGGAAGGGACATGCTAGAGGTAGCCTTGACACTTGATATTGACTTATGAATCAACAAGTGCTGGCTTTGGATCGAAATATGGATATGACACTCTAAGAAATGGGTCTGGTTCGGATGCTGTAACTATAAACTGGCAAACAAGCTAGCTCCTCAGCTGGGACTGGTTCAATGCCTATCCCTCAACTATGACAAAGCCGGGTTGTTGTGGTTCAGGTACCATATCCCTATCTCCAGTAGGAACTCAAGGTTGTATTAGCACAAGATGCCCTATTTTCCGGGTTCAACAAAGAAGGGGTGAGATGCTGTGGTTTCAGCTGTTTATCCGCTTGACGCAGTTGCTTGCCTTTACCCAGTCTGATCAGTTTCATACTAGTAAGCAAAGGCAGGAATCCAACCTATAGATGAAGAGCCTGTTCTCGGTATTAAGATTATGACGCCAGGTAAAGGAATGACTAACTAGTAGTTGATCCAGTACTAGGAGCTTATCTAGCATAGTCAATATTGGATATAACATAATAGTAAATAGCATAGATATAAAGAGATACATAAACAAACATCAAGGGAAAGAACAAGATATAACCAAGGTTTTAGAGCCAGCTAAGATAGCCATACATAGAGTGAGTGTGGTGGGGTTTTTAGTTTCTCCCTCAGCTTAGGTTATGGGGTTGAGTCAAGCTAGGTGTTGAGGAGCAAGCAATAGAGATAAAGGGAAGAGACAGAGATACAAAGTATTAGTTTTCATTCCTCTCCCCTGGGCGCTCCTTCCGGCCAGCAGCCATCAGCCGGATCTAGCATCAGGTCTAGCCATTGTCTCGGCACACGTTCTCTTATCGCCTAACTGTTTCTGCCAGCCCTCGTGCCAAGCTTCTTTCTTTCTTCGTCGGGCGGGTTCCTTCTTTCATCAAGCCCACCTAGCCAGCAAGCAATAGAAGCTAACCAACCAGCAAGCTAACCAGCTCCTAAGCTCCCCAGCTCCCCATCCAGCTCCCCATCCAGCCCGCTCACAAGCCGGCTCCTAAGCTCCCCAGTCAGCCAGGGTCCTTCCAATCAATCCAATCAATGCCAATCGTGGCTCTTGTCGATATCAGCGTCCACGGTCTAAGTGGTTCGATCGGTGGTTCGGTTGGCTCTGAATCCTAATCCTCCAGCTCCTCCTTTCTTTATTCCCTTCCCGGTCAAGTATAAAGCAAGCAAGAAATCTTTCGCCCTTTCTTTATTCTTTAAGCGAGCAAGCATTGCGTACTGGGCGGGTACCTACCTATCTACCTACCTTACGCGTACTGGGACTGTCCAGTTAGCTCTAGGCTTGCTTAAGCAGGCGGCAATAGAGAGGGCAGGTAGGTGAGACTGTGTTCTTCCTATTGGTTTTCACATCCCTCACCATATGAATAGTGAGTGACCCCTAAATAATATAGGGCCCTAGGTTTTGTTTTATATCGTAAGTAAGCAAGAGACCTACCTTTTTGGCAAGCAGCAGGTTGGATCAGCAGGCTTAGTGGTGTGATTCAAAGTGTTATCGATCATAGTGCTGTACCTGTCATGCCCATCACCTTTAGAGAGATCTCTTTTGACTAGATTGGCTTCAACCTTGCTTGTTGATTCATCCTAGGGAATCTTCATTGGCTTAGTCCCACTCATACCTTGGAGGTTGAAACCCTACAAACTATAGGCAGGTTCCATAATATCTAGGGAAAGGTAGTTCTAATCACCCGTGAGATAACTAGGGTCTCTCTACTCTACATTCTCATTTATGTATCTTTACAGTAGTAGATCTACTGTTGATTGATTATATATAGTAGATCTATTTTAGATTGTAGGATCGGGTGAAGCCTTGTCTTGCAGGAAATTGGAACTGGTGTAGGATCCTCTCGGACATGGATCACTCTTGGAAGGCCAGTCTCTGTATAACCAGGAAGGCAGTCAGACGCAGGCAAGCAAGCAAGCAAGAGAGGACCCCGCTTTCAAGTGCCAGTGCCTAACCCCTCCCCTTGGGGAGTGTGAGAGGGGGGGGGCGAGGGGGGACCCCCGAACAGTGTTGTCTTTGGCGTAACCAGAAGCGAGACTGCGGACGGAATGCAGGGGCGTATCATCCATCAAGCGATAGCGATCCAACCAACCTCATGGGGAGATGCTTCTATCCAGTTCAAAGAGGGGTAATCGCAAGGGGAACGATTAAGTAGCGATAACAATCAAGCAAGCAGTATGATAAAACCACAAGCTCAAGGGGTCCAGCGGTTAGTTCGCTCGCTCTAATGACCCAACCAGAAGCGGTCTTTCTTTCACTGGCTCTCATTCATTCCCAACCAAGTCTTAGCGGTGGTTCTTTCTTGCTGTTAGACCTATATGAAGTGGGCATCGCTGTGCCCCGATCCAGCCAAGAGCCCATATAAATTGTAAAGAGAAAGAGGAACTTAGCTGAGCGAAAGTGAAGAACTAATTCTAGCTAGAAGTTCTCTTTTTTCTAACTGATATTTCATCTTTGGATAGACATTCTCCCTCCCGTAGTACTTGTTGATTGGACTAGGACTCAGGGCATGACTACAGTGGAACTGATAACGAATTTGATTGAGGATCACTTTCTGAGAGAAAGCGCTATCTCTATCAAAATTGATTATACCTAACCTCGAATCTCACGGCATGTATGTACCACCACGAATGAAGGACGCTAAAGCACCAGTTTTCCATATAGAGCAGTTCCCGAATCACCCAGTTCTAGACTGCCCGAAGTTACTGCTTTATTAACAACTGCCCATGGGTCTCTATTCTACCCGTTCGAATCACAACTGGTTCATTCTGATGCTGCTTTTCGCCTTACGTGCAGCGTTCAATCTACAGTTTTCATCACACCCAGTTCTTACCAATAGCACTCAGTTCTCGAATCACCTAGTTACCAAATAATAGATGTTCTGACCACGCTATTCAACCAGTTACCAAATAATAGATGTTACCTACTGCTCAAGGGGCTCTATTAGTCCTGGTATCTCCCGTGTCTAATCATCATCGAGATCATTGTATCGAAACCACATTTGTGTAACCAAGCTCATTCAACAGTGCTTTTCTTTCTCCTCCGGTCGCTTTTATATCTATGCGGGCTTTCCCGGTGCGGTCGTTATTATTTCCGGGTGGATGTGGCGTGTTGAGGGCAAGGGGAGAAGCATCTGTCCAGTTGAAGCGGGGTAATTGCCAGGGTAAATTGTCTGTAGCGGGGAAACAGGGGGAAAGCTGTTGTAGCTATCCAAGCGAGCTAATGGGGCAAGCTCGATCCTTCCTTCCAACCAAGCTAAAGGTTCGAAGCATCTGTCCTGATAATACGGGGCTAAGGCATTTAGAGCTTCCCGGGCAGTATCAAAAGAAAGGGGAAGGTTCGAAGTGTCTGTCCTGTTAACGCGGGTTGAAGTGTTAGAACCTCAAGGGTCAAGGTTCGAAGTGCATGTCCTGATTAAGTGGTTTCATTGTTAGAGCTATCCAGGGCCTGTTCCAAATAAAGGGGGAAGTATCTGGCTCTGTCTCTGGCGTTGAACACCATGGCCACTGCCCTTTCCAAGGCCAATCACCACCACCAGAACCACTACCAGCACCAGCACCACCTCCACCATTGCTCATTCCCCAACATGGAGGCAAGCGATAGCGATCAGCGCTCTCAAATATATGGCAAGCGATAGCGATAAGGGGGCTATTCTTCTGTAACCAGGGCTCTTTCAACCAGGGTGAGGGTGAGCCAGCCGAACTCTCGACCACTATTGACCCACCCACCCCAATCCCCGGGGCCCGGTAGGCCCGGTAGGGGCTCACTATTCATATGGTGAGGGTGAGCCTGCCGAACTCTCGACTAAAGGCCGCCATCGACGTGTGAGGATAGGACCCGGTAGGACCCGGTAGGGGGCTCGACTAAAAGGCCGCCATCGGGCTCGACCAAAAGGAGAGGAGTGTTAACGCTAACCATTCATATGGTTAGGCCCGGTAGGGACGGAGTCACTCACTATTCATATGGTGAGGGTGCGTTAGCACACTCGACTGTCAAGGCCCGATTTGGAAGCTCACCTCCCCAAAGAGGTGAGGGACTCGACTAAAGGCCCGGTAGGGTGAGGGTGAGGGACGAACTCTCGACTAAAAGGCCGCCATCGACGTGCGAGGAAGGAGCAACTCTCTTTTGGGGCCCCTCACCAAATAAGCACCCCCTGCCCCAAAAGAGAGGACCGACAGGGTGCGTAGCACGCTCGACTAATAAGGCCGCCATCGGCTCGACTGATAAGGACCCTTTAGGGGGCTCGACTGATAAGGACCCTTTAGGGGGCTCGACCATAAGGACCTTTAGGTGCTCGACTGTTAAGGCCGCCATCGAGAGGAGAGGAGAGGACCGATAGGGGCTCACCATTCCGATGGTGAGGAACTTGAAGAACTAAAGGCCCGTATGTCATTATGCATGTAGGAGGTCAAACTTCCCTAACCTCCGCCACGGTCAAATGGCCTATCTCGTAGGGAAAGATGTTCAAACCTCCGCGTTATTGGGTGGGGGTGAGCCTGTCGAACTCTCGACAAGGGGGAGAGGTAGTTGAAGGGTTGGAACATGCATTCAGCATTCAATCAAGGAGGCAAGGAGGCAGAGGCTAATGACCCCCACCCAAAACCAAAAGGTAGGGCAATTGAAATGCATAATGACATATATAATAGCAGCAATTGTAAGGGTTGGTTCCCAGCATTCAGCATTCCCTCAAGGAGGCAAGGAGGCAGAGGCTACTGACAGGCAGATAGTAAGGTCCCGGAGGGGCTTGCGCTTCTGAGGGCAAGGAAGAAAGCGTTAAGAAATATTCTCGTTCGGTGGAAAACCTCCCCCACACATACATACACATCTAGCAAGCAAGCCCCGGTGATTCGACCAACCAGCAAGCAATCGATCAGCAGGTAGTTCTCCTGTGTCCTATCGGTTATAACCTAACCTACCTCCTTAGGGCTGTTTAGCGTAAGTAAGCAAGATCTGTCTTAAAAGGCAAGCGGCAATATCGTTTGAACAAGAAATTCCCTAAAACACAGAACTTCCTATAGGTATTTCGTTTGCATAACTAGAAATTGTAGTGTGTCAGCAGCCTTCCTTCTGATCTTCCTTATGATCTATCCTTCCAGCTCAAAGCACGACTGCCTGAATGTATATAGTTATTCGAGCCTTATAGAAAGCTCCTCCAGCCCATAATCTTGATAGTGATTGATTGCTTGATAGCCTACATCTTGACGGAGAGGTTGTACTATGGACGGTACAGACGGTACGACGGGACGGGGCCGAGTGATGAGTAAGGCACAGACATTGGGGCATGATATCCAGTTTCATTCCCAGGAGGTGTTATTACTATACGGTTTATAGTAAGTGGTCGCCCAGAGCCAGTCGACGGTCAATCTCCCCGCTAGTCAATCCAGATGTGTGTACATGCATTCTCTGGTACTCGCTGGAGGTAATACCAGGTTTATATGTCAGGTAATTTGAGTAAGGTATCAATCCAAGTGGTTATGCATCGATGCTTAGCTTTCTTTATACTTGAATTTATATCACTCCCAATACTCTGAGGGCAAGGACCCGACAGGGGGCTCGACTGATAAGGATGCGTAAGCAGGCTCGACTGTTTTGGTTACTTATTTGAGAGGGGCAATAAGTAAACCCTAACCTTTAGGTGCTCGACTGATAAGGACCTTTAGGTGCTCGACCATAAGGACCTTTAGGTGCTCGACTGATAAGGACCCTTTAGGGGGCTCGACCATAAGGGAGAGGAGAGGATGCGTTAGCATGCTCGACTGATAAGGCCGCCATCACCTTTAGGTGCTCGACTGTTAAGGCCGCCATCGAGAGGAGAGGAGAGGAAATACAACCCAATAGACATATAATCTTTCAATACCCATTGAGGGATAATAAATATAACCCTTCATTCACTTTAAGAATAATTAGCTCTATTACTTGATTTCATCTCATGGCCCGATAAGTTTCCAGCTCACGTCCCCCATCATTCTCTCAGCTCACGACGACCCGATCAACTACCAACTCCCCCGGTTAAGATAGACAAGAATGGTTGTTCCATATAGCCTCCCTGGTTATAGAGCCAACTCCTACCACATCCCTGCATACATTCCCTTAAAGGAGATCCATGCTTCCACGCCCCGCGCATCCATCATGCATGCTTTCAGTTCCATCTGCAACTGCCAACATTGGGATGGGTGGGGCCCAAGCAACCAACTTATTAATTTGATCGATTCACTTGATCCTACACACATAGTTTTTGGGATCCGGCCCACCGGGCAGACAAATGATGAGGATCCTGGGGAGCCAAGTGACAAATTATGAGTATTCCGGGAGAGCAAGTTACCACTGATCCATCATTACCCATATCACGTAACAATCATAACCGCTATCTCAAGGCCCCAGCATTCCCCTTGTCCCACTCTCCTCTGGGTCAATGGGTGAATATGTTATGGCTAAAATAACCTCCCTTGCACATAGTTTTTTCCGCATGCAATAGTCTTTTTTGGAGTTATGGGACATCTATTCTTTTGTGCATGTGGTGAAGGTTAGTATAGAAAGAGCAGTGAGTCTGGGCCTGTGAACTACAATATCATATAAGGTCAAAAGAGTGTTTTCAGCGTGCTAAAATGAGCATAGAATTCTTTCTTCTAAGGTAAACGTATTAGTGTTCCCCTTCCTTCTCCACGGCCAGCTCCTAAAGCCCCCCATCCAGCCATCCAGCAAGCTAACCAGCTAACCAGCCCGCCGATTCTTTCTTGGACCAGCCAGGAGTTGATTCGACCAGCAAGCAGCAGCCGGGTTCGTCTAGCGTCAAAGCAAGCCTTCAAGTTCTTCCTTCATCGTCAGGTCGCAAAAGATAAGATCATATCAGGTAGGTAGGTGTCAAGGTCGAGATAAGGGAGATAGAAGATCACCCTATAAGGCCGGGTTCACAGAGTGAAATTTCCCATCCAGGTAAGGTCCGATAGATAGGTCTTGCCTTTCATACGCCACCTATCCACTCTAACAATTACCACTTCAAGGCGTATAATTTCTAACGGGCCACCCTTCCACTAGCAAATTGGCCATCTGTATAGGCACCCACCCTTTAAGTAGTAAAATGACCGGCTAGCTATTGGATCTCTGGTCAATTCAAAAGTGATAATTCGGAACTCAGGAATTGATCATCTGAGCAGTACCCCTACCCTCTTCCCCGAATCGGAAGAGTCATATCATCAAAATAGAAGAAATCCGATCTCAACCAATAGAAGGTCCCGGAGGGGCTTGCGCTTCTGAGGGCAAGGAAGATCAATAGGGATAAGGAGATGAGCCGGACAAGCCAGACAAGCTGGACAAGCTGTAGAAGCCGCCAGAGAAGCTAGAGAAGCAGCCCTCATTTGTCTATCCGCTTGGGTGGGGGTGCAGGGAAAGAACACACGATCAGGGAAGGTAATCCATATATAAGAGGAGTTGGCCAATCAACCCTTGTAGGGGTAGGGGTACAATGCCTAGAATTGAGGGAGATAGATAGATGGATGAATGAAAGAATGCTGGCTAGCGCTCCGATCGGGGCGAGTAAACAATTGAATGATTGGCCAAACCCTGCCTATCAGACAGACTTACATCATCCCCAGCTGTTCCGGTACGACTTCCCGTCCTAGATCCGAGTGTTGCTCGCACCTATTTGCTTAGATTTGGTTCCGCCCAGTTCCCCAAGAGCACGATTGGTTTCTGACTTCATTCCTTGCCCGATGCGGACAAGCGATTACATTCCTTGCCCTCAGAAGCGCAAGCCCCTCCGGGACCTTAATTACTTATTTAGTTTTGGCATGAAAGCTTTGCTCCATAACTTCCGTTCGCTCTAAACCGTTCCTTTTCTCCGGCCGGGTGACTTTAGCAAATGGAGATTGATGAAAAGCATTATCGGTCGGATAGTTGGGCAGGAGTCGATTTGTTTCATTCTGTCTTGAGCCCAGGATGAGTTTGAGCATTGAATCTCTTCCCCTCGGATAAACAGCATCGGCAGAACCCACCACAGGTGGAGAGGGAGACTCAATGAAGTCTCTTTCATCGAGTCATCATCCCAGGGCCGACCCCAGTGCCTTGCGGCTTCCTTCCTACTAGAATTCATTGAAGCAAACATCTATCTCCGCTTTCGTCTTTCTATCTGTCTCCCCACCTTACAGGTTGACTCCTCTCCTTGAGGCGGGTAGTGACTCAACTCGTAGGCTAAAGCCTTGATGAAACCTACTCGACCGGATGCTGGAACGAACCTTTCTCCTCATGTCCATCACCCAACTTCACAGCTAACCTCTCCGGGTATGGGGGAAGCCCCCTTCAGCTTAAGACTTTGCCGGAGCGGGAACATGGCACTTCTTAATCCCCACCCAATGCGGAAGCAGGAAAAGAGCCGACCAAGACCTCCACTTATCAAATTCCCAATAGTACTTCTTTCCTCTCCTCTCGATGGCGGCCTTATCAGTCGAGCACCTAAAGGTGATGGCGGCCTTAACAGTCGAGCCTGCTTACGCATCCTCTTCAATTTACTTATTTGCCCCTCAAATAAGTCAAAAAATGGTCGAGCACCTAAAGGTGATGGCGGCCTTATCAGTCGAGCCTGCTTACGCATCCTTATCAGTCGAGCACCTAAAGGTCCTCTCCTCTCCTCTCGATGGCGGCCTTAACAGTCGAGCACCTAAAGGTCCTCTCGATGGCGGCCTTAACAGTCGAGCATGCTTACGCATCCTTATGGTCGAGCCCCTACCGGTCCTCTCCTCTCCCTTTTGGTCGAGCACCTAAAGGTCCTTAACAGTCGAGCCTGCCTCCGCATCCTCTCCCTCTCCCTCTCCTTATCAGTCGAGCACCTAAAGGTGATGGCGGCCTTAACAGTCGAGCCTGCTTACGCATCCTTATGGTCGAGCCCCTCCGGTCCTCTCCCTTATGGTCGAGCCTGCTTACGCATTCAATTTACTTATTGGGTGGGGGGGCTATGGTCGAGCGCCTCCGGACCTTATGGTCGAGCGATAAATCGATGGCGGCCTTATCAGTCGAGCCGCCCCTCTCAAATAAGTCACTAAGGGCAGTCGAGCGTGCTTTCATTTGACTTATTGGGCTCTCAAATAAGTAACTAGCTGCCGGTCCTCTCCTCTCCTTATCAGTCGAGCCCCCTAAAGGGTCCTTAACAGTCGAGCCTGCTGTAGCATCCTTATGGTCGAGCCTGCCTCCGCATCCTCTCCCTTATGGTCGAGCCCCTCCGGTCCTCTCCCTTATGGTCGAGCCTGCCTCCGCATCCTCTCCCTTATGGTCGAGCCCCTCCGGTCCTCTCCCTTATGGTCGAGCCTGCTGTAGCATCCTTGAATCAGATCCAAATCTAGCAGCAGTCGCATAAGTTTATGCCGCAGAGGCAAGGGTAGAAAGCACACGTAGCACACACGTAGTAAAGATAGCATCCCTTCTAGTCCCAGGTCAAGATCCAAAGCTACCAGGTGTAGATTGACTTTTTATAGCCAGATCCTGTAGCTTACCTTGTACGGTTAATGGATTCACCAGTACGAGTACCAATAGCCAACATATGTATATCCAGGTTCAGCACACGTTGGACCAAAAGCAAAGCTAGTAGTATAACCTACAGATGCAAAGGCTACGGACGGCACCTAAGCAGCATATTCACCAGTCCCAGCAACACAATCACGTATGTAAGCATATATACCACGTAGTAGTAGCAGTAGATACATAGCCTAGCACAGATACAGATGACCGTTATCCAGATGAAGTAGTTTCAGTTCCAGGTGTAGATGAAGCAGTCGTTGAAGAAGCACAAGTAGATCCCGTAGATCCTGTCCATGAAGCAACAGTTTAAGCACCACTGCGAGGTGGATGGCTTATATGCCTTTGCTGGTGATACTCTAGCTAGCTCTGCCTTTATGCCTTTGCTTTTGCTGGCTATGCCTCTGTATCCGGCGCTGGACCAACTGCTGGGTCAACCTAGGCTATTGGTATCTCTGCTATTGCTTATGGCTGCTATGGGTTTGGATCTTGACCGGAAGTCAATACTACAGTAGCATACCCAGTTCCAGGCCCAGGTGAAGATTCATAAGTAGATTCATAAGTTGGGCCAGTCGAAGAACCAGTTGACTAAGTAGCATCATAGATAGAAGCAGTTGGACCAGAAGCACCTTAGTAAGCGTACCCGTGATAAGCACCCCCGCCCATGATATAATTAGCAAGCATACCCAATAAGCATACCCGGCATGTTACCTATAACCGAAGTAAGACTCATAGCGACGCACCGACCCACCAGCTTACCTTCGATCAGTTCCAGGTCCAAATGAAGCAGTTGATTCCGTCGGTTCAGGAAGCAAATATGCATATCTCTCTACATATGATGCTATTTACCTAGCACCAGCTACTAAGATAGCAGCACCACCAATGGCAAAGGTAGAAGCAGCACCAATAACAGCAGCTTTTGAAGCGGAGATCGATGGATGTTTGCCACTTGGTTGGCTAGACCCCGACCGAGGGGCGGATACCTGTATCTTATAGTAGTATTAATGAATGGGGTGGAGAGGACCCTTTAGGGGGCTCGACTGATAAGGACCCTTTAGGGGGCTCGACCATAAGGACCTTTAGGTGCTCGACTGTTAAGGACCTTTAGGTGCTCGACCATAAGGGTTTTAACGCTCACTCATCATATGGGTGAGGGATTTCTCGCTCTATTTTCCTAAAATAGAGGGACGGAGTCACTCACTATTCATATGGTGAGGGATTTCTCGCTCGACCATAAGGGCCCTATATTCTTTAGGGGCGGAGCCACTCACTATTCCGATGGTGAGGGGTCACTCACTATTCATATGGTGAGGGATTTCTCGCTCGACTGTTAAGGCCGCCATCGCCGCCATCGCCGCCATCAGAGGATGCG
>Ga0115842_100237_pt1 | contig 21149 bp, 16 predicted proteins | sample InSIn2SAF170_2_FD_83856 | JGI IMG/M metagenome (GOLD analysis project Ga0115842, IMG submission 83856)
TCAGCCTCGCAACAATTACAGCAACAATGACTTCCAATTCCAGTTTCCAAAATTTGGTGATTCGGCGACTAATGGACTTTTTGGAGGTTCAGACACAAAGAAATCACAACAGCCAACAGCTCCAACAGCGCAACGGACTTCGAGTCTGCCTTTACAACAATCGACAAGTTCCAATCCTGGCTCAGTTGGCCGACACTCTGTCTCTAACGTACATTCGAACAAACGGGGTTCTCAGTCAAATTCTGCCAGCACTTCTCCCATGAATAATGTTACCACATCTCCTCCATCCTACAATAAGCAGCAACTGCCCAATGGCTTGGATAACTTCACTGGACTGTTTAGTCCGTCTATATTGGAAGCCACAAGGACCTCGCCAAGTAGCTATTTCGGTCTTAATGATGAGCACCCCAAGAACACAAGTAGGAAAAGCCTCGACCACTCTTATTCGTCGGTACCAGGTCTGTATTCAGGGTCCAGCATCTCGAATACAGATTCACCTGGCTCTTCTGCCGATTCTCATCAACAAATTTCTTCTATCGGGACTTCACCCGAACCAAACCTGAATTCTCCTCATAACAAAATGCAGGATTTTGGCCTCGGCACCATTAATGAGGAGCAAAATTTCGCGTCCGTTGGTCAACCATGGAATAGTGAGTACTGTGTTAACTCTTGAGTGGCGTGTTACTAACACCACAACTAGTTGACGCTAATCTGCCATCAACTTTCGATGCCAGCGGCTTTAACTTTCTTGCACAGCAAAATGGTGGAAATTTCGACCCTATACTTTTCGGCGACTACCGAGAAACGCAAGACAACGTATTGTCTCAGGATTTTGGTTCGTTCTTTAACGACGCCTATCCATTACCCGACCTTGGGAGTCCTTCGCATAACTATGGTGACGTGACGGGACAAACCACCGACCAATCTAAGAAGTCAGACCTGATGGCCAAGGTAGACGCTGTGCAAGCTAGCGATATATCGAAGCAATCTGAAACTCCAAAATTAATGACATGTAACAAGATCTGGTATGTTTCTCTTGTTGCAACTGATGTCATAAACACTGAGGCTAACTTGTGTCCAGGGATCGACTTCAATCTATGGAGAAGTTCCGAAACGGTGAAATTGACATAGACAACTTGTGTACCGAGCTCCGTGCCAAGGCGAAGTGCTCTGAAGGTGGCGCTGTTGTCGATGAGAAACATGTCAACAAGATACTGGGATTGTGAACGAACAGGGCTATGTGGGCTGGTTGGATTTCCAGCCACTTCTGCGGCGTAGAAATACCAAGGGAGGTACGGAAAAATGGCCTAGGAGCGCTGATGAACAAATCTGTACAAACTCGCAAGCGATATTTGGTGCTTGTCTTGCAACGTGGTTCAGGTATAGTCGCTCTCAGGGATCTTCATATCTGATATGCAACAACACTATTCAGTACTACTACGCACAAACACATATATTGGTTCAAAAACACTAAACCGCAGTCGAGCCGTCGCCAGTAAAAAAGCTAGGTGGCATATGCTTCAGTCATAATATACGTGGTATGTACAGTAATAGCCAGGCGAAATATATGGCGCGGCGTTAATCGTGAATGGTTCGCGCCAGGCAAACAGCAGATCGGAGAAATGCCAAGACTATTGAGCGCCAAACGAGCTAGTCCCAGAATGGCTGATGGTAGGAACTACTAGTAGGCCTGCGAGCCAGTTCAAGTCCAGCTCGAATATTACTGACATTGTTGAGACTATTTCGTATTTATCACAAGGGCTGCCGAACCTGCAAGACTGATACTTTCACTTATACTACTTTGTCCAGGTCGCTAGTCACAAGATCGTGATTCACTTGCATTCGCGCCTTCTTCATTCACCGGCCGCACCTTCTCGATTTACCAGTTTGCGCCTGCCGCATATACCACTAATCACTTCAACTACTTCCTACACATGGCTTCTGTAAGTTTTGCATTTTCATCACAGTCTTACCTTAGGTTGGAGAGGTCTTTGGCGATCAAACCACCATGCACACTCACCTGAGGCCTGTGGGCAACACGCTAATTCGTGGTCAACTGCAGCCGAGACCACAATACCAGCTTCAAGGCTATATGCCGAACGGCACTTCAGGACCGGTCCCAGGAGCACAGCCTCTACAGCCCAACAATGGTCGTATCATCCAGAATGGCCCTGTACGAATCCTTTGTGTTGCAGATGTTAGAGGTAGGCGTGGTCTATCTGGAGGAGTGCAACATTTACTAACACTTTGTCAGGTAATCTACGATCACTAAACGACCTTGCCAAAACCGCCAACGCTACTCATATCCTGCATACCGGCGACTTTGGTTTCTACGACAATAGCTCGCTAGAGAGAATAGCTGAAAAGTTGGTACAATGCGGATGTCGCAGGCATTGGAAAAGCTGACTGTTATGTAGGACCCTCAAACACGTCGCACAGTATTCGCCGCTCATTTCGGCCAACATCAAGCAACAGATAGCCGCTTTCACTCCAGGTCGACCAGTCAAGCCCTCCTTCAACCCGAGTGACCTGCCACTCTCCGAACTCCCTGAGCTACTGGAAGGAAATGTTAAGCTGGATCTGCCAGTATATACTGTCTGGGGGGCTTGCGAAGATGTACGAGTCCTTGAAAAGTTTCGATCGGGTGAATACAAAGTTGACAACCTTCACATCATTGATGAGGTCAACTCTCGACTGCTCGATGTTGGTGGTGTGAAATTGAGACTCTTGGGTCTTGGTGGCGCTGTTGTCATTCACAAGCTGTTCGACAACGGTGAAGGAAAGACATACATCGCTGGTGGTCAAGGCACGATGTGGACAACTTTGCTTCAGATTGGTGCTTTGATCGATACGGCCAGTCGAGTCTATGATCCTTCGGAGACACGAATATTCCTCACCCATGCTTCTCCAGCACGAGACGGAATCCTCAACCAGCTCTCCGTCACACTTAAAGCTGATTTCTCTATCTCAGCTGGTCTACACTTCCGATACGGTAGCTCATACAATGAATTTAGTGTCAATCCTTCTCTGGATCACTACCGTGGCAAACTAGCTGCATCGAAAGCGTCCTTCAATGACGTCTGGGAGACCGTCAAGATGGACGTCGAGCAAGCGATCGCGACCAACGAAAGTCACAAGTCCCTATTGAACTCTGCACTAGAGATCGTGGAGAAAATGCCCAGTGTTGCTAATGGTGGCAACCCATTTGGAGGACCAGTCGGAGGTGTAGCCGGGGCTGGACAGGTCGATGAGAGCGCCTTCAAGAACATGTGGAATTTCAATCTTGCTGATGCAGCATTCGGCTATCTTGTCTTAGAGATAGAAGGAGGACGCATAGGTACAGAGATGCGAGCACAGGGTTTCAACTTTGCTCACCGTGGTGCTAAGCCCGTGACTTCACAGCCAGTGCCGCAACAAACTTCGAATGCACCTGCTACTGCTCCGAACACTACAGGCGCTCCTGCAGCTGCTCCCACTGGACCAGCACAAAACCGAACATCACAGTTTGCACCACCTGCACAGCCATTCCCTCAACATCAACCTACCACGCAGCCAAATCGAAATCAGGCACCTGCTGCTCGTCCCGCGCCCTCAGCTCAGCCTAGCCAACCCCCAGCGGCTAAGCCATCAACCCCTGCCTCGCCTGTTCCTCCTGCAGTGCAGAACAAGCCTATCACTCCTCAACCGTCATCCTCTACTGTTCCCACGACATCTGCACTTGCCTCCAAGCCTGGAACACCATCACTGCCTGCCACTAACGGCACTGGTGCAAGCAAGGCTAGTGACAGTGAAGCTAGCAAATCCAAGCCAGCCACCCCTCCAGCTGAGCGACACTCCGCAACAAGTCTCTACGTGATGTTCGCAGACACCGAGCAACAAGCTCGAGAGTGCATCGCTGAGCAGGATAGGGACAAGATCAAATCGATATCTAAGATGGGCAGCAAATACAACAACTTCACCATTGCCTTTGAGACGCACGAAATTGCTGACGCAGCACTCAAGCGAGCAGTAGAGGAATCTAGAAAGGTCAGAAATGCACAAAACAAAGCGCCTCGAGTTGAATGGTTCCGTGAGCGAAGTGCACCTTTCCACCAGCGCGACAACAGTGGAACTGGGTTCAATAATAATCGAGGCGGACCAGCGGCGGCAGCAGTTGGATCATCGAGCCGCGGCGGATACGCTAGTGGTGGAGCTTCTGACAGTGAAGGTGGCCGAGGTCGAGGTTTCAGTGGACGAGGACGTGGACGAGGTGGCGATCGTGGACGTGGACGAGGCATGGGCAGCGGTCGAGGCAGCTTCCAAACTAAGGGCACCGATGGTGCTAGCGATGCGAAGCCAAGCGAGAGCAAGGCACAACCTCCCAAAGAGTCGTCTTAGGAAGGATCGAAGAGCAGATCAACATCAAAAGTTGAATTGATTGCGTCTTTAGCGACCCGGGATGGAAGGTTAATGCATACAGCACACGGCGTAACAGGTTCTCGGTTCTCTCGACAAGCACTGGCAGGTCAAGGGCAGGCTTTGTGGAGAGCTCTGTATACTTAGGAGTTGTCGTTGGTGCTATTGACATCTCTTATAGGCATTACTTCGATGGAACTGTATTTTAGTCCAGCTAGAGTGGCTCAAAAGCTTTAGGAGGTGCTACATTGATTTACAATAGGGTGTAAAAAATAAATGCAAACGATATTGGGGAGTGGTATCATCTGATATGGGTCTGCCTTTTCTCGTGCTGTGCTGCTTGACCGATCTGCTTGGTGCTTGGTATTGTAGCCGCTGTATCACGCCGGTGCCCTTCAAACTTGCTGACAGGAGCCATGAAAGTGGAGCTAAGAAAACGCTGTGTCATTGGACGGTGGACAACAACAACAACGAATTGTCTTCATTCTTCTTGCTGTTCAGCAGTCTTGAGAAAATCCTCCTCATACTGTTCGACATCCCATAATCTGTCATGGTCTTGCGTGTATTTCCGAGCTGCAACCTTTCGCATCGAACATAGTGACAGTCCTTCGCCGAAATCAGTGTCTCGGAGTAGCTTCAATCGCTATTCCTCGAATCCAGCACAGGACACTATCTATCCAAGATCCTGCTTGTCCATGTGTTTGACGATATTCTGAGAATGTACCGAATTAGCCCTGGTTGAGATCTGTTCCATTCATTAGGGTTTACCAGAGTCTGAACCATGTCGACTCTAAATCATACCGATTTCACGATGGAGTTCATCAAAACCATTGCTTGGACGGTTGGCATCCTCTCCTTTATCGTCTTCGTGGCTCTCTTCGGCCGTTTACCCGTTTTCCGCCGGACACCTATCGGTTGGATTCATCGTCTCCTCCTTCATCACATCCCTGCCGCCCTGATCGCCCTCGATAACTATCTCACCGGCAAGCGAATATCACGTAGCGTCACACGTCTTTATGGATACCTCATGTATGAGCGTCATCCGGTGGTTATGATCATGTTCGTCGTCCTACAAGCTGGTTCCGAGATTCTGTTTCTACCGCCGGCATCCAGCTTCCTCCCATTCTGGCACAAAACGTTACTCCTTCCAGTGCTCATAACATCACCTTATCTTGCACTGTACCTCTCATACTCTACTTCATCCCATCACATCACCCCATCAACTTATTCCACAGCCCTCACACGCTACCCATACGATTACACAATATATCATCCTCATATATCCTGCCGAACTTGCCATTGGTCCAAACCAGCCCGGAGCAAACACTGTTCGATCTGCCGAACTTGCATCGAACGGCAAGACCATCACTGTATTTGGATCAACAACTGCGTGGGCCTAGACAATTACAGCTACTTCATCGCCCTCCTAATATCCATCTCAGCATTACTCTTCTACGGCGCATACACAGGCTTCGGCATCCTCGAGCAAATCCTGCAAGAGCAGCACGTCCCATCACGCCTGACAAGAGGCAGCCTCACGAGCAAACGCTGGAGCACAGCCCTCACCTGGAAACAATGGCTCGACGCCTATTCCATCGTCGTAGCGATGAACTCACGAATCGGTGCCGTTAGCTTGCTCGCAACCATGACGTGTCCCCTCGCACTCGGCTTCCTGGTGTACCACGCCTACTTGATCTGGGCTGGGACCACTACGAACGAGACGGCGAAATGGACGGATCTGCAGGAGGATATATCGGACGGTCTGGTCTGGAAAGGACGCATCATGGATGTAAGGAACGAATACCCAGGCTCACTGGACGAAAATATCGTGTACAATGCCGAGTACCATCGCGGTGATCAAACCAGCATGAGTCGTGGACAACGACCGAATTGGCCTAGGAGAGAAGAATGGTGGTTGATCCGGACCAGGAGCGGCGCACAGCCCATGAGATCTGTCAAACGTGGCCAAGATATCAACGCTAACGGAGACACCACGAATATCATGAACACGGACGTTTCTCATCAGACTACTGGCGATAACAATATCGTCCAAGTCATCGATGACCGCTGGATTAAAGTACGAAACCCAACTGAAGTGGACAACATCTACGATATCGGTGTCGCAGGTAATCTGAGAGACGCTATGCTGCGAGGCTTCAGAGATTGAAATCTGGGACTTCAAGTCTCTAAACATGGGATCTACGTAGCTGGTCACGCAAATCTCTCGAATTGGAATTCAGATACCACCGAACACCAGCTATACTACTTCGCAACGAAACACAACACAACGAGACTCCAACGAACATGTCTTCCTTCAGGTATCCATATCACATGATCCAAACGCCCAATCTTAGCTCTAAACGAACATTGAACCTCAATATAGCAACAGTGTTCCGTTCCGTGCAACTCAAGCGACACGTACAGTACTTATTGCACAAAATCTCCGGAACAGATGTGGTGGAATGTAGGTAGGTCGAGGTACGAGAAGGCGAGGAAGATATCTAGTGGTTAAATAAGGGCGAAGTTGGATCGGTGTTGGTATCTACAATGCGAGAGATGGTGTGTATGTGCCGTGACACGTTACGATATTCAACGCTACATGACTGAGAATTTGAGGCGGTACCCAGGATGGAATACAGGGCGTAAGATATGAGATATAGAAGTGTAGGGAATGGAACAGGAGTGTAGAGTACAAGTGTGCTGATCCCTTCATTATAAATTGATTACAAAAACCTCTCATAATGAGAATCTCCTAGAACTCTCAACGTTCACAACGAAAATAGAGGATCACATAGAAATGTCACCACAGACTAATCACTGTAGCAAATAATAAACTTTCATAACTAGTCATTCCTGTACATTCTTGTTTACTCTACACAATCATCAACCAACCTCCTACTGCAACCTCAACGGCTCAATCTCCGCCTGTCTCGCCCTCGTAATCTCCGGCCTCCATTCCCCATCCTTAAACAACGGCTCATCATCAATATCAATACTCCGATCAATCTTGAAATACTTAACTTCAAACTCTTCATCAACTTCCTCACCATACGTGCACAGTTCCGTCCACAGCTCGGGATAAGCCAGCTTGGCCCATTTTTCTACTTCGTCTTTGCGGTACTGCCAGGGGATGGCGTTGTAGAATGTGCCGATCGTGAAGGCGTCGGGTGGTTCGCCAATGTCGCGCTGCATGTTCTCGATTAGTTCGACCGCGGCTTCGAATTCGCATTGGCCGGCTATGGCGCCGATGTAAGTGTCGTATAGGGGTTTTGTTATCTCGAGGTTCCAGGATTGCATGACGGCTATGATTTTGCGGGACTCGAAGGAGCCGTAAGGAGGCCAAGTTTCGCAGGCGCGGAGGGCGACTTCGAAGGATGAGTATGTTGGGCCTTCGCGGCTGTCCATGATCTTGTAGAAGTGGTCTATTATTGCTTGCCAGGGCATTTGACAGGCTATGTAGGCTAGCATGATCCCGTTGTGGATATGAGTGGTTAACTCGACGGAGAGGTCGAGCTTTAACATGTTGTAGATTGTTTGAAGACCGTCGATGTCGCGGTTTTGTGCAATTCCTTCAAAGCATTTCTGATACGCAGCTGCATCTGGTCGCGCAGCTGAATCAGACTCCATTTGTCGCATGTGAGAGAAGATCGTACAAGCGAGGTCAGGCCGTTTGCGATCGAAGAAGGATTGCATTAAGGGCAGGCGGGCACTACATGATGTTTCGGGGAAGGCATGGCGGAAGAGTTCGTAGGCGTTGTAAGCCCGTTGAGTTGATACAGACGCATCTTGTATGAAGTCGATGAACATTTGGGATACGCGTGCCCGTTCGGGAAGAGGATAGAAGTCGATTCTGTGGCGAAGGAGTCCAGTAAGTTCGTCAACCTCCCCACGCTTAAGAAAATGGTGGCAAAGTCCTGCGAGCGCTTCAGCTGTTAAGTCAGCATCACGTTCGAGTAGGGAATCGGCCACACGCATGAGAAGTTCATGATTGGGCTCGGGACGGAAGGCTAGACTCGTGAGGAAGCGGTCTAGAATAGGAATGTCGAAATTGTCGCTCGGTATATCCTCGTTGAGCATCTGAGAATATGTTTGTTCAGCTTCGCGGAAGTGATGTTGATCTAGAGCGTGTTGCAGACGGAGCGCATAAGTTTTGCCGTTTGGCCTGAAGCCTTCGAATTCTGCTATTTGTGTTAAAGCATCAGCTAGAGTCGGATTATTTCGTTGCAGAGCGTACTGAATAACATTATTGAATGTGTCCATAGTGATATCCCCTTGGTTAGACTGAAGCAAGGCATGAATGAGCTGACGTAGTTCTTCAAATCTTGGGTCCCTAGCTGCATGGTAGAGTATCAAACTACCGATAACATCGTCTGGCGAGAAACGGATCCTGGCAGATAGTTCATGAGCCAGCTCCTCGGCAAGATTCATTTGACCGGCCCTCAACGACATTTCGAGCATGTATGCTATGCACTTGGAAGTGGGTCCGTCATTGGAGTCGAGAGGCATTCCGAAGACTTTTTGTGCATCCCAGATCCTGTCAGCCTTTGCAAAGAGTTCAACAAGTTCTTCTTGGAATTTAGAAGGTAGTCCCCCGAAGGTCTCCTCAAACGCTTGAAGGGCCATCCAAAACTCTCTGTCCCTTGCCTCAGCAAAAAGACCTTTCAGTGTGAGGAGCCATAAGGAGGCAATATCAGCAGATCCCGTAGCAGGAACATCTTGCAATTTGTCGCGAGCTTCAAGTGCGGAGCCAGTCTGTGCAAGTATGGCAATATAAGCAGACTGCACAGCATCCGGAACATGGGTAGAGCTGTTTGTGAATGACTGCTGGGTCAGCTCTGCCAGCGCTCTCACATCACTTCGGAACCGCTCCTTTGGCGATTGCAGAGCCAAGGCAGACAAAATAGACGTCAGGTCATCCGCCGTCAAGGATCCAGCATTGTCGGTTAGGATCAGATCTCTTTCCTGCAGATGTTTGTATGATTCGGTGGCTAGAAAGACTTCGTTCCTCGTCAGGGAGACACCATTCTGGGCACGTGCAGCAAACAGAAACTTCAAGGCGTCTGTCAATTCTTCGTTGGTGGGTGGCCGCGATCGTGATTTCTTCGCTTTTAGTAGGTCGACAAGTCGACCGATTGCAACTTCAACATTCTTGGGTGTAGTTCTTGACCCCTCCAACGTCTTTGGTTTTGAATCTCCCGTCAGAAACTCGAAGAAGGTACGTTTTTGATGGTGACTGATAGTTGGTTGTATAGTAGGGGCATTTCGAGGTGCTGCTCGTTGTAAACATTCGGGTGGCACATATGGTCTATTGGCGATGAGAGCTCGGAATACCGATCGTGTCAGATTTGATGATCGCTTCATCTTCGTGGTTCTTTTCGAAGTATGTAGAACGACGCCAAAGGTCTTCTGTCAACACCACCCTCAGGGACATAAGGTTAAAATGGTCGTTTGTGATGGGTGGTGCTTCGTAGTGATGCCATACAGATTGAAATGCATGTGGTCAACTTGAACTAGATATTATGGCCGGTTTACGATTGCTAACTGCCGGCCTCGCTGTCCCGAACATCATCTTTTGAATTGTAATGCTCAGCTTCACAGTTGTGATTAAATTAGCAGATAACAATTGAGAAAATAGGAAACTCCTGCAAGACCGTGTATGTGCATAAAGCTCTTAACGTCGTGGAATCTACCATCAAGTACTCAGCAAGTTTCATGTCACAACCGGCCATTGACTCCGCAAACCGAGTCGGGGTTTCCTGCGCTTACTCACACCTGCATCGTCTTTTGCACCAAGTCTCAGGTCCAATCATCAGCTTCATTACATTCCTAAGCCTCTGCTTCCCAACAGTTCGACTTAGACTCTAATATACAGTTGTACCTGGAGAATGGCAGGCGAACAGATATTTCGTTGCTTGAGGCGGCCTACTTCCGTATGCGCCAGCTTCTCTCCCACTTCTCGTAAGTTGACTACCATTTCCACCGAAAACAGCTGCTAAGCCTGAATAGAAGTTCGAAGTGCATCAAAATTCGCTCTTTCGGCGTCTCGAAAATTCCAGGAAGAAAGAAGTGAAGAAGCAAGAGCCATGGAGAAGAACTTTACACGCGATTGGAAGGCCGGCGATGTTTACGCTCCCCATGACTTGAGTGCTGCAGAAGCGAGGAAATGGAAGAGTAAGAAGGCTCCAACCACTGATACATTTGATGTGCTGTCTTTGAACCCCTTGGATCTGTATAAAGTGAGTCTCATCCGCTGGGTAGGAACTTGAAGATCCCAATGCTTAATATCTATTAGAACTTCTCTGTCATGTCCGAATATGTTACAGATATGGGCAGAATAAAACCGAGAAGTCAGACTGGCTTAAGGCCCGTGAATCAGAGACGAGTGTCTAAAGCCATTCGAAGGGCTATTGCGCTTGGCCTAATGCCCAGTGTTTATCGACATCCCGAACTTCTGAAGATTGAAAAGAAACGAGCTGCAGCCTACGATTTCTACGTGTGAGATCTTGCCATGAAGCTGACGGAGCAATATCAAAAGCACAACCACAAACATCCATCGAGGCTCTACCTCCCTGTACAAGGGACCGATTTTGTCGTGGGTCGCTGGAAGAAGTCTCATTGCCTATACTAGCGAACAGCTCGTGCTGGTGGACGAAATTACGGTCTGGATGATGCGCTCAGCTGGCTTTACCGTTCTAGAACCCTTGCGCGGACATGGTGGCGGGATTAAGTGGCCAGCGTATCTCCATGTCGTCCTGTCGAGTATCAACCACGAAGTGGAAGAGAAACAAGCCTGGCAGGCGCAGACTTGGGTTGACGGTAGAGGGTGCTAGAAACACAGCAGGAAACTAAAGATCCTTGAACACGAAACCAGGGCCAAGTTCTAGGATGGCCAGGCAGCCACAACTGAGCTGTTATGGTGGAGGCATTTGTAACATCAATTTTGTATAGAAATCTACCAAACGAAGTGTGGGTGTACATTGAAGTTGGAAGTGAAAGATCACAACTCAAGCAAGGGTCTCTCCGAAACATTTCAGAACATGGAATAGCATTAATTATTGCAATCTGATACCTTCTTCAACAGAGAGTAACCTTGATCCGTCCAAGAAGCGCAGTGCACTTTACCAATCTTGCCAAAGATGTCTATCACCCCGGGTATTTGTCTGTATCACACAGATGGAACATCTGTTGCTAACAATGATCAGACAGCATCTTTGCTGCACTACCGAATACTACACGTGGACAGCCTACCCCGCTGTCCGCCGACTCGAAGGGTGAACGTATTGCGTATGCATCAAACAAGTCGATCTTCCTCCGATCCATAGACAACCCAGCTGTGTCGACGCAGTACACTCAGCATACGGCACCCACCACAGCTGCTCGCTTCTCGCCGTCCGGTTTTTACTGCGCTTCTGGTGATGCCTCCGGAGTAGTTCGAGTTTGGGACTGCTCTCCCAATGGTTCCGGCGCAACCAAGGGTGAATACTCAATCATCAACGGTCGAATCAATGATATTGCTTGGGATGGGGACAGTCAAAGAATTATTGCAGTAGGAGACGGGAAGCAAAGATACGGTCATTGTGTAACGGCGGACTCGGGCAATACTGTAGGAGAAATCAGTGGTCATTCTGCCCAAGTCAATGCCGTGAGCATCCGTCAGCAGAGACCTTTGAGAGCTGCTACCGTCGGAGATGACAAGAACTTAGTCTTCTATCATGGCGTACCGTTCAAGTTCAACAACATCCCCGGTCGAGGCAACCACACCAACTTCCTCTATGGTGTTGGCTTCTCGCCTGACGGGAACAACTTGGTCAGTGTTGGCGGAGACAAGAAGATCTATCTGTACGATGGGAAGACAGGAGAGGTAAAGAACGAGATATCAGACAGTGCTGATGGTCATAGTGGCAGTATCTTTGGCGTATCTTGGTCTAAGGATTCGAGGTCGATTGTGACATGCTCAGCTGACCGGACTGTGAAGACATGGGACGTAGAAGCTGGCAAGGTTACCCATACATGGGCATTCGGTGACACGATCAATGTCGCTGATCAGCAAGTTGGCGTGGTTTGGCCAGCCAGAGCAGATGACTTGATCATTTCACTGTCACTGAGTGGCGACCTCAACTACCTACAAGAGAATTCTGCAAAGCCAACGAAGATCGTCTCTGGCCACTCAAAGAACATCACCGCTCTTACGGTGTCCGGTACTCAGGCAGATCCAACATTGTGGACTGGTGACTATGATGGCAGACTTTGTGCATGGGACGTAGCCAAAGGCACAGCGGAGAGTGTTGAAGGAGATGGACACACAAACATTATATCAGGTCTCACAGCAACTCCCTCTGGCAGGAACCCTCATGTGTACTCTGTCGGCTGGGATGACAAGATTAGGACTACCGACGCCGGGGCAAAGACCTTCCTTGGTAAAGCCACCACTCTATCGTCTCAGCCAAAAGCCGTCACTTGCACCACTGATTCGATTGTCCTTGTGGCCCAGGATGAGAGCGTCATCGTTTACAGAGATGGAGAGGAGGATGGAGAACTTCCTTTGAAATCATCGCCTTCTGCCCTCGCGGCTCATGGTAGCACGGTGGCTATTGGTGGTTCCGATTCTTCTCTCAGGATCTTCAATGTTGTTTATGGCAAAGCTCCGAGGCAAAGCGCGGTTATCGACATGGTATCTGCGGCACCGATTACAGCATTAGCATTCTCTTCTTACGGCACATTGCTGGCAGCAGGTACCGCGGCAGGTAAAATTTATGTCTTCCGGCTTCGTACTGGTATCACAGGGTTGGTTACCGGATCTGTGTCACTAGAAGAGGTCACAGATCGATGGAGTGCTCACACTGCCAAGATTACCTCAATTTCTTGGAATGATGAAGGAACGCATGCAGTATCTGGAAGTTTGGACACCAACATATTCTTGTGGTCTTTGGACGAGCCTGGAAAGCGGATCAAGGCTACCAACGCGCACAAGGAGGGCGTTAATGGCGTTGCATGGCTGGCAGACGGTGTTTACAGCACAGGTGCAGATGCCACGGTGAAGAAATGGAAGGTGGTAGTATGAATTATATCCTCAACATAGCCAGAGAGCGTGAATGGCGTGATCGTAGATTTCTATAGAGCCCTTTTTAGTACTCCTCATGAAAGGAATTGTAACGAAGAAAGAAGTGAAGCTGAACAACATTCTACCTCGGCGACGACTGAAGTGAGAGACCGGTTTTTTGTGGCTGCATTGAAAAGTTCGGAACCCCCTATACGAGCTACATGCCTCTAGCGGAGCGGAGACTCGCGAACGCCATTCCGCTCTTGGCTTTGTTTAGTGTTTCGAGCACTCACTTCTCTGAATGTCGCATGGCCTTGTTCACATAGGACTTGTTTGCGCATATCGCGACATGGGATTCCGATGAGTTTGACGCCGAAGGCTCGCAATGTCAGTCGCGACCAATGCGCTGTCGAGTCTTCATCAATGCCACTCGTACTTCTGCAATAACCATTCGTTGCGCACTCGTTCTCGACTGCCCACGACTCTTCCCAGGATTTATGAGATAGCATCAATATTGGTCGCTCACCATGGCCGCCCTTGATGACACCTTCAACCCCGCTGCCCTTGCTCGCTCAGATACCCTCAACTCTATCTCGACCATCAAGAACCTCCCCTCCTCTTCTACAGCGTTCAAACCAAAATCGACCTCGAACTACCCCCGCATAGATCTTGAACCTATCTACACAGAGTTAAAAGATGCAATCGGGCACAAATGGGACATCTATTTCGATGCAGTCACGCGATTCGTGCGCGGTACGTAGACGCAATTTACCATGATATACTGCTTGAAGGTATGCTGATTTAACTCGAGTACAGGTGCGCTCCACGCTCATGAATTCGGCGACCTTACAGACGACATTCTTTACACTACCGACACCACCCCTCATCTCCACAACAAGTTCATCCTCGCCATAGCATTCAATTCTTGTCGCGATGCGCCAGATCCAGGGATCGCGACCTTCGTCACGGCAGCCAGTGATAAATCCACCTCCGCCACTACTACGAAACCCGCGACTGGTATTACAGGCGACGCAAGTGAGCAGAGATTAAAGAAGGAGGTCATGGCTATTCATGCCCGTGACCGTCGACGAATCAAGAATGCCAATACTGATACTGCTGCGGGCAAGGACAGTGACGATGGTGTCGTGGGAGGAGCAAGCAGGAACCAATACGAGGAAGCGTACAACGCAAGCAGAATACGGGTGCCGGAAGTACAGGTGCCCACTGGCACAGCAGGTCTAACCAAGACGAATTGGGAACCCGAGATCAAGAAACGTTATCAGCAACCCTTGCTCGTTGAGGCCTCCGAATTTCCAGATGCTGCAAATGTCTTTGCGAGGATGGTTCCGATATGCTACGAGGAAGCTATTCCACAGGGTTCAAATCTAGCTTGCGCCGAGATGGTCGTTACATCCGCCGAATTCTTTCTCAAAGACTTCCTCACCACAGTGTTTGAGCGAGTGCGTGCGGACGGACCACGGTACAATGACAATTTCGACGATAGTGGAATATTCACAGCCAAGTACAAGAAACACGTAATGCGTGAGGACGATTTGGTCAAAGCTGGGAAATTGCAGCGAATTCGTGATGACGACCTTCTACCCATCGAGAGCCAGATAGCAAAGGCTCGACGGCCACTGACGATCTTCGATTTCAAACTGGCGAACAGGACGGGATTCAAATTGTGGAATCGAACGCCATTGCTAGATTTCGAGGTTGAAAACAAGACAAGTGAGGCGGATTATGATGATTGGAAGAGTGAGCTGGAGGTGCTGCAGCACGCTAATGGGCATGTCGAGCGTACAGATGATGAGATGGACATTGATGGTGACGATGAGGATATGTTTGATTGGGATAATGAAGGGCTCGGGGGACGAGGAGCGTTGGACAGTTTACTTGACGATTGTCTTGCTATGCCCGCTTGAGCATAACAGTTTCAGATATTGGTAAAGCCCAGGCGGGCTCTCACCTAGTGCGGTTTAAAGCTTGGTATTTGGAAGAAGTCGTCCTGTGACAACGGAAAGCACGATTTATGGAATTCGGCGCTGGAATTGAAGCCTGAGCTGCTGCAGTGCTCAATTGGCAAACTGCAAACACGGACCCTCAACTCTAGCAGGAGCGTCGAGCATACACCATAAACGACGATTAACCGAGCATACGTGGGGCACTATCAAAACATCCACCAACCCAAGCAGAGCGTCCGAACACGCACATCACCAGCCAAGTCCATCAAATCCTCAAAAATAGTATGCACAGCGCTACCACATCCATCACCAGACTCTCGAGCTCCAGAAACGTGACGTCCTCTTCCTCATGCATCTGCACATGCCACCAGACCATAGTATTGTATATGGTCGTGATGAGTGGTGTTTTTTTCCACCAGTCCAAATGTGTGTGCGAGATGGATTTTGGGGTGTTGAACGGGAATGGGGTTTAGTTTGCAAACCGGACGCGCGGTTAGGGAGATCAGAAGAATCTTATGCCGTGGAAGAAAGCGTTTGATGCCCGTCTTATGAGCATGAGACACGACTTTCAATCATGGAACCATGCCAGCCATTCAGCAATTCAGCGGCGAAGTCGCAAGGGGTCTTTCGTGCGGGTGGACGGCATTTACCCAGCCCCACGATAACCGATTCACCTTCACTTGGATGTTAGCGTCTGACTCGGGCCGGCGACAGCTTGCTGAGGACAATCACGACCGAGCTCCAGACGGACTATGATAGTGCTGCTGTTCGGACGGAGGCCGCTGCAAGTCCAACGCAATATTTCCAGTCCATCACGAGGCTTGAACGTCGGCCTTGCTTGGAGCAGCATCGTTGCAAAGGGATTGATTACGACATTAGCGACCGTTTCCATGCTATACGACCATCTCAGCGATCCATCGTTCTGGCTGGTTCGTCCACAATACTCAATGCGCCTTGCTCGCAATATCCTCACGGTCTAGCCCAAGAGACGACTACCTGCAACGGTTTTATTGGTTATTCGAGATAATAGGCATCGTGCCTGTTATCTCGAACGAAAGATTTTAGATAACAGGCATGATGACTCTTATCTCGAAGGAAGGTTCTCCAAGAATGAAGGATTTTAGATAACAGGCATGATGTCTACTATCTCGAACGCGGAATTATTAAACAAAGGACACCTAGTATCTCACTTATCTCACTCGTTGCCTATTCTAGACAATAGTCATGATGCCTGTTATCTAAATCCTTCGTTCGAGATAACACGCATTATGTGTATACAGCATTGATTTAGCAGTTACTATTGGCAATCATCAAACCCTAATGGCCATCCTCGCCGACCCAAGTGCCTTCCATGGTTGAAGTGTCTTCCGCACCGGCACAGGTCGCGGATACGTCGCAGGCTATCTGTCTGATGATGTCTCTGTTGACCGCGATGGGGATGTCTGCCTAGACGGATCAATGTCGAAGCATCGCTGATTCACAGGAAGCAAATCTTAATTCACAAAGCTATTCAACAAGACGGCACTCGCATCCTTACAGTGGACCATGAAGGTCTAGTGTGCAAAAACTATAGCCTCCTCTGAATGTGTCTTTTCTTAAAGATTCGACAGCCGCATCGGCGAACTTATGGTATGCCCATTGACACTGTCCGTGCCATAGCATTCTTCAGATATCCAGAAGGCATATCACCACACGCAGAGATGATGGTAGGAGGAAAGCAACTGTTAGGAGCATCCTCGGTGCGCTTCTTAGGAGAAAACGTTGGAACCAACGTGTTTGCATTGACCCCGGAGTCGTGGTTGAAACTCAAGGCAAGCGAAGCTGATGTCACCAGGTGGAGTGCATCGTCCTTGACGAGGGAGACGACGCTGAAGCCCTTGTATCGGAAGCTGGAGAAGAGCATGAGCGTGATTCCAATCTCAATGGGAATCGAGAACTCGTCTTTGGTCAAGGTGCCAGAGACTGGAGACTTTGAAGGTATAGCAAAACAGAGGGTCACAATGAGCATCACAAGCATGAGCATGGTGGCTACGCGGGCAGTTGGCTTCACATCACAGTAAATGATCCGAGAGAACCAGTGTCACAATGGTGGTGCAAGGATAGGTAATCAAGATAGAGCGGACGGCAGATAGTGTTCAGCGAGGCAAAACAAGGGATCATACGTTCTTTGAAACATTGACACTCAGTTGCACTTCTCGCCCTCCCTTCGAACCACCCCTGAAGTGAAGTAACGGGAAGCCTCCGCAGCTCTTCTGTCCCGTGACTGCTGCTCTGTAATCTTGCCGGTATTGCACCACTTAGATCTTACCAACGTGGTACCATCTTTGACGGCTCCACGAACAATTCAAGTTTCGACCCTCTTCTCGCCAGCATGCAACCATCTACCACATGAACCGATACCAAATACATCCCAGACCTCAATCACGAGAAATCCCGCTATCACCACCACCACCACCAGCATCAGAGCTCCAACACAAACTTAAACATTGCAAACACATCACCATGACCGAGCATAGAGCCAGAATATATCTGGGGAGGCCAAGCTGAGTGCGAACACGATCCTCCACCCTATCAATCATTGGTGGTCGGAAGTGAATAATTCTATATAATGATCATCATGCCTGTTATCTCGAACAAAGAAATCTAGGTAATAGCCATCATGACTATTATCTCCAACGAAGTATTTAGATGATAGTCATCACGACTGTTATCGCCAACAAAGGATATTAGACGACATTTCATGTGCATTTCCTGCCTCGCTTTAACCACTTTGCCATTACCTTCGTGTACAGTACAATCAGAAGGTAAGTAGCCGGTATTATTGTCACTCACTATCGGCCTACATCCAGGACGCTATGGACACAACGGCTCTTCAAGAACCACAACAGAGTAACAACAGCAGATCTCGTTTCCCACTAGAGCAGCAGCGGACAGGTCGAGTACCTAGCATCTCAGATGTCCCCCCGTCAAGCACATCCCGTCATGCCATGCCGATGATAAGCCTGTTAAAGTGTACTCATATAAGGACTTGATCGAAATCGTCCCTTCTCTTTCTCCCACTTATGCTTCGTTGTTGGAAACCTTCTTTTGAGATAATAGACATCATGACTATTATCTAGAACGAATAACTTTTCCGAGAACAAAGGATTCTAGATAATAGGCATCATGACTATTATCTCGAACGAAGAATTACCGGATAAAGGATTCTAGATAACAGTCATCATGCCTATTATCTAGAATGCAGGTTTGCCCAGAATGAAGGACTCCCTCAAATAAAGAATTCTAGATAACAGTCATCATGCCTATTATCTAGAAAGAAGGATCTATGCTGAGAAGGCAGGATTTTAGATAATAGGCATCATGCCTGTTATCTCAAACAACGGATTTTAGGTAGCACACACGATGTGTATCACCTAGAACCTCTAACAGAGCGATCGGACAAGTTGGGGTAGCCTTACTTTGGGATGGGGGAGGTGCTTGAAGATATAGGGCTGTGTTGGGTGTGTGATATACGTACGGACAAACATACACATGTAAACATGAACCCTGCTTAGGTGTTCGCTTGTAGGGGGGCTAAGGAGGTACTATCATAAGGAGGAGGTGAGATAAATGCTAGGGTCGCATGCAGGCAGTGACATTTTAATGATGATATGAATGCTGTACAAGTAATCTATATACTCAAACTATGGATTCAATTTTACCATGTCAGAGAGAGCGCATTGTGCAAATCGGTACCCGAGAGACCAAGATCCTTGGCAGATATTGGTAGATGGAGGAATGAGCGCAGATGATGTTCGACGGTGTTAAAGTGAGGTGCGTTCCCTTGCAACTGTGTTGTTTGACTGTGAAGAGGGTCCAATCGTCGCTCCAGATCTTGCCAAACGTCTGTTGTAATCATCAACGGCGACCTCACGTCCTAGTCCCGACCCAGTTGAAAATGTTCCAATCCCTGCGAAAAATATCGCATCACCATTACTGTCGGACACATGTTCTCCTGCGCCGCGGGTGGCTTCTTCGCCCCATCCTCGTCCGGTCTCCATGATCACTGACTTCCGAAGATCATGTGTCCTCCCAGAAGACACACTGAAATGCTTCAGGCTGTTTTCGGATATGGACATACTCTCAACACTGCGCTGGAGGCTCTCCTGAGATGTTGAGAAACGATTTTTGCTTCGTACGCTGCTTGTCGAGGGTGAGAATTTCCACATTTTACGAATACTAGACGCCGCCGAGTATAGACCTGAGAGCCCTGCGGACGGAAGTTTTGGAGGGTATGGAGAGGCCATACTAGCGTCGCTTAATCTTCGAGCACTGGCCTTGAAACCAGCGAAGTCATCGCTGATCTGCGATAACCTGTTGGATTCGACCAACGTGAAGTTTGCGATGTCGTCGGGATTCCTCTCAATTGACTGCAGAGAAGGTTCATCGACGAACAGGTTGAAATGCTGGATTGCGAAGCTACGGCTCCATCGGTGAACCTGCGCGGCAAGTTCGAGGTTGTCGAAGCCACATGACTGAGTGCTGTCTTGACCCTGCCAGAGCCAGCATTGGCACCATTTACGTGCGATGTGTATTCTCCAAGATTCACCACCATCCTTGAGCGCTTCAGATTGTAATTGGCACAGCTGGCCCACCGAGCTGAACGTTAGTGCCTCTCCTCTGACATTAGTGGGTGCAGAGATAGTGGCACGAGCGGCGACAACAGCAAGCACCTCAAAAGCTGACAGTATAAGTTCGTCCCAAATTGTCTCCAGCAGGTTGAGCACTTTACGCTCTTTTAAAGTTAGTGTCTGCTGTGTCACCTTTTTCTCACGTATGCGCCACCAGCCATGACTCAGGCAACAGAACAGGACCTGCTTCTCCAACATTCCGGTATCAGAGGCTGATGCCTGACCTTTGGTAACATGCATCTGCTGCGCAATTTCTGTGAGACGAAGGACAAGACGGAAGTCCGTGGCTACTTCTATACACCATGCCAGTAGCTCGTGCATTCTGCAGACAATGTTTCGGGAGAGCAGTCTTGTGATTGTTGTGAGTTGAGAGGAGCTCCATTCTCGATTAAACCATGGCTCTGAGCGGTTTTGAGGGTCATCGGATATGACAAATGCACTGAAAGTTGAGACGGCATGCTGGAGCACCCGGCTCTGTTGGCTGTTCGGCAACGCTTGATACAGGGTGGTGCTCTGCTTAGCACAAACACTTGCAGCTCGATGATACCTGGCAAGGTTGAACCATGTACCAAGTAAGGCGAGCAAGAAACATTTTGCAGGTGAAGCTGACGTAGGCAGTAATAGCCAGGTCCGGTGCATTCGCCATGACTTCCATTCCGCAGAACAAGTTGTGGCATTCGAGTGTTGCTCGACGCTGACAATACCGTGAATCAGCAAGTCGAAAGCGGTCTGAATCTCAACGTTATTGTGCTTGTCGAATGGGAATGGATCAATTTTCCCCATCATGAGTAGTACCTTGCCTATTTCACGGCAATCGTCATATGCTTTGGATTCATTGAAGAAGCCAGCAATAAGAGCTAAGAACCGCACGTGGCCTTCGAGTACTTCATCGTGTAATACACGGTCGCAGTCATCGAACAAGATATGTTGTAGGTAGACTGAAGGATCTTCTTTAGGTGACTCAATTTTTCCACTCTTTCCCGAGTTAATGCAGGTCAATGAGGCATCGGCCCTGTTGTCTAAGGAACGAAAAGTGGGCAGGGTCGAAGCATTGACATTCGACAAGGTGTTGGATACACA
>Ga0115842_100241_pt1 | contig 21037 bp, 18 predicted proteins | sample InSIn2SAF170_2_FD_83856 | JGI IMG/M metagenome (GOLD analysis project Ga0115842, IMG submission 83856)
TGAGTGATCAACCAATTCCCATGCGTGGGCTGCTCAGTTCTGGGGTGTGCTTATTCACCATATTGAGTAGTTCGAGTGATGGTCATGGCTTGACGTAAGGACATATATGCCTGCTTCTGCGAGCAATTTCATTGCCTTGTCATGCTCTTTTGTGTTATCGATGCGGTCTTTGGGCAACTTAGTTAACTGAGGGGCTGATTGATGTTGGTAGGGAATGTTATGAGGTTATTGCGATGACGGACAGACGAACAGAGTGTTCAATCCTAGTTTTTTGAACAGAAGCACGTCGTGCTCTAGTTGCGGGAGACAGTCGTCTGAGATGGGATCCCCGTATTTGCCTGGGACCTGATATGCGACTCCTCGGACGAAGAACTTCTCTTTCGGTCAGATCTTTAGCCCGTTTCACTGACCAGGTGTAGAGTACATGGTTCCTTCAAGGACTCACCCGAATGTTCCCTTTCCAGAGGTAACGCCCTCGCACACGAATGGGAATTGGTTGATCACTCATTCTGATGCTGCTAAATGGGAGCTGATTCGAACAAAGAAAAGCTAGAGGTTTAAACATCAAGCTGCATGTAGGTTGCTTAATCGCGAGCACACTGTAGAATCTGTGACAAGCTAGAGACTAATGTATTTGTGAGTCACAACTCGTTTTCTACTTCATATACAGCAAAGACAGGACATGTATGTTCACCTGACATTTTTCGCCAGCCACCGGGCCAGTGTTTATGGAACACCTCACTCGCTACTCTCCGAAAATGCTTCATTGCCAGCTAGTGTACAGTCATAGAGATAACAAGACTGATTATGCCGGTAGCCGCCGTTCTGCCCATTCCACGGTCTCCAGTGCCATCAATACCAGCAATAGCGTGCTTGGTAATATCCAGATAACATAACTTTGGAAAAGAATGTTGCTCATGACAGGCATGTATACGCTGTTGAGCTGACATATCTGAGCGAGTTGTAGTGCGGTTGGAGCTCCTGTGAGTAGGAAGCAGACAATGATGAAAATCTTGTCGTCTAGAATACTGACAGGTATGTACTTCGCGGCGAGTGCAAGGAGAGGCGCCATGACAATGGTAGGGAGGAGCATCCGCGAGACTAACGAAGCGATCAATAGCTTCCGCTCCATCTTTGGATCAGAGATGTCGCCCGGCCCTTCTCGAGGCAACGTATTTCTTGCAAGGTTGCCCCCTAGCACAACAAGAATGAGAGGTACTGCAACACCTCCACTTTGCTCGACTGCTCGCGTGACTGAGTTTCGGATGAATGTACCATCATCAAAGAAGAGGTGCTGTAGAGGGGGAACTGAAGCAATGACTATTGCGATCAGCATGGCCCATAGTGGTGGGTTCATGAATTCCCAAAGTCCGGCAAAGAAGCGGGCAATAAAGGACCCGATCTTGGATAGTATTTTCTGAAACGAGTTGGGTAGGCTCGCAAATGCCTTGCGCGATTGAGATCGGACGAACGTCCTGACTGAACGAGCAGCCTCAATCAAAGCATTCCTAATCTTGTTAAGAGTACCGCTGAAGGGCCCCACATTTTCATCACCCTTTTGGACTCCTGCATTCGAAAAGATATTGTTCTCAGGTGCGATATTGCCATTCGCAGGGGCGGGCACGACATTGCGGCTACCTGACGAAGATCGGGACGAATATTTGCGAATGGCTCCGTTAGGCATCTTTGCTCCATTGGTCTCAGTAGGTGAGTTTGCAACCGTTGTCTCTTGGTCGTCTGAGTATTCATCACTTCCTAGAGGACTGATTAATCGCTGTTGGTTCTCAGGATTATCCCTATAATCGCTTCGACCTCTTTCAACGACTAAGCTGCGTGCTGTACCACCTTGTTCTTCTGAATATTTCTCTGCTGGAGCCAACAAGACGTTGTAGCCCCAAGTCCAGCGTACAAGCTGGCCAAGCTGCTGAAAGATGAGAAGATAGAGAATGCCTCGAGCACCTACCTCATCGTCGTTGTCACCTGGCACCTTGGCCCAGTGAAGGCCTTTCAGCGTCTTGGACAAGGATATTACGAGAGAGATGGGTAGAGAGTTAGAGTTGCCAAAAACTGCCATCGCTATCACAAAGTTGGCTTGTCTCTTCTTAAACCCCATCAACTTGCTGACGACGAAGGAACATCCATAAGATACCAAAGTCTGAACGACAAAAATGATAGGAATGATGGCAAGATCAGCCAATTTTTCGGCTGTCAGCTGCGAAGCCAACTTGGTGAAGATCAGTGCTGGTGTAAAGAGCTGTACATTGAGGTTGGCTAGAAACTTTTGTGATTCGGCATCGAACATGCCCTGTCTTGCTACGATATATCCAGGCGCACTCACACAGACGACTTCGAGAACGGCTTCGAATACGAGAAGGATGAGGTGACCGAAGTTTGGATGGCCCGAGTGCTTGCTGGCGGCGCTGAGGGCAGTTGATGTGATGGCATATTGATCGCGTGTTTGAATGCCGGACAAAAGCTGTGAATTGCGAAATGAGGTTGGCGCCCGAATGTAGTCTGATAATGGCATGTTGTTGATGTTGACGATGAGGATAGCTGCGAGAGGTAGTGACCTCGGTGCAGACAAATGGATGAGCTGTTGGCAGCTCGCTGTGTTATCGCAGTGCAGCCAAAATCGTGAATGACGAAGCGCCTGCTCGTTGCGTTTTGGGCGAACCACTGCAGTTGGAGCAGGGGTGTGGCTTGGAGTTCCTGGAGAAACAACTTGAAGTGCACCCTGGGCATCACATCATAACCAGCACCCGAACTTGGCAATTTTTACCCCGTAGCAACCATCGACAGATGCGATACAAACCAAGTTTCGTGGTACAAGATCGTTGCACGAGAGGTGAACAGCTACTACTAGGGTGTTTGCTAACACAGCAGCTTCAAAACAAGCACCGCCATATTAGCAACTCTTCTCAAGTGAAGTACTGCATGGCCGTTGCGTTAGAATACGAGCAGCAGGCCTCAGGCTACCAGGTATCTTTTGTTTGTAGAGTACGTAGGTATGAATGGCAGGAAGAGGAAACTCCGAGTCTACCAATCTGTATTTCCATTGTGACATTCAGCTGCAGCGCCGCGTACGCATGTCCAATGGTGCGGTACTCGTACTTGGGTGCCTGCACGCTTAAGTGTGTGGCTTAGAGGCTCTTCAGATTGCCATGTGGATGGAACAGGGCTTTGCATGTGACGGACACTGCCACATCAGGTACATTAAATAAGGCCGGTAAACATTTCAAGTCTGAGAATTGCTTGGCCTCATCCAAACGGCCTTCGTCGCTACTGGTACCCTTGCCTCCATACTGTTACAGTAATGTCTGTCCAAGCTTGACACTGTAGTTTAAGTTAATTTTAAACGTGCAGGTGGTCAGCAATACCCACCGATGATCGTCGTAATGGAGCTAATGTCTGAAGTCGATGTAGCGATATCAGAGGAGATCGAAGAGCCACCCCACCTCCCATCGGCAGCCATAGATGCACACAATGATGATAAAATAAACAAATATTGAGTATACAGTAGAGTAGTCCTGACAGCCATAAGGTAGATATGTTCCCGTTGGGCACGTAGCCACAAGTTTAGGCACTTGGTATGCTTACCCGACTTAAAGTCCACCCACTCAAGCCTCCATTCGATCCCGGATGTACCTGGCTGGCGATCCGACTTGCATGTTCATGACAATATTACAGCAATGCTAACCGATCCGCGCCGACCGCGAAGCTCGATGCATTTGTTAATCTACACCGTCATCTCAGCAACTATTCATGATGTGATACACTGCTTGTAATCCTAGATGCCCTTCCCTCAGTCACTCTAATTAGCCCTTTTTGAAACACTCGCGCATTGTTGATTCCAGGGTTTGCGGGTGGCTTGCCGCCAATCGAGAATATCCTTCGAGTTGTGACGAAAGTGGCCTACCATCCAACTCTCAACTTTTCCACGGACCTGGTCCAGAACTCTCTGATCGAACAATACCATCGAAGTCTCTTTCGTGCCATACTACTGACCAACTACCTACTCTGCCTATCACTTGGTGCCCAACCATCCTTCCTACCTTTCATTACTTTCGAGCTTCCTGCTTCTAAACGACCACAGAGTCGCTTTGGCTGTCGTGAACCAGTGCCCAAACCAAGACCAGGACCGACATTGAAGCCAAAATACAACACAACAGGCCCATAAGAACCACGTGTTCGACCAGTGCATGCGTTTTTAGAGACATACATTTGCGCAGCGGCGCCGTCTGGAAACCTACCTCTCGCCGATCATGTCTAGCAACGAACAAACAACCTCTCCCGAGGTAACCAACAACTTGGAAAATGGTACATCAAGACATACGAATGACACACAAGCCGCTGGAGTGCAAGAAACATTGCCTAGGCCTCCATCCCTTCGGGCTCCTCCGAATAGTGCGGCACCTCCAATATCGTCCACTCCATCACCTCTCAGCGTCATCAATGCTGCGAGACGGCCAGCTCCTGTGCAACCAAGAGGTAGTGGCCTAGGAGTAGATATGGCCGCGAAGATGAAGGAGATGATGCTGTCCCGGCAAAGACCCGCCGCGCAAAGTGGAAGGCCAGGAATCCCAGGTTCACAATCCGCAACAAGTATTCCGACTTCAGGCTTGCCTGGCGGCGTGCCCGCTGGTGCTGTCGGCACTGTCCGACCCCCTAACTTGGGTGCTCCAGTGAGTACAGGCCCACGGATAACGAGTCCACGACCCGGCGTGGGCCCTATGGGAGGATTGGCAGCGAAACGAAAGGGAGCCGGCCTAAAACTTGCAGACGCTCAAAAGCCAGCCGCGGATGGAGAAACAGTAAAGCCACAAGACACAGGTTCGCAATTCGGTAAATATGCCGAAATTGTTGACACGGAGAAAGGTACTTTGACCTTCAAGGACAAAGCCGTAGTGCATGGCAGTGGTATTGACTTCTCAAGCGGGACTACATTTTCAATATCCCTGGATGAAGTCGATACGCTCGAAGAATTAGGCAAAGGAAACTACGGAACAGTCTTCAAAGTCAGACACGCGCGGCCAAAGCAGCGAAAAGTAGGACAGGGTCTGAGAGGCAACATGCACCGACAACTCTCAACTCCGATCAATTCTCTCGACGATACAAAAGCTACAGCTAAAACGACTGGCCTGGTCATGGCCATGAAAGAACTGCGACTCGAGCTGGACGATGCGAAATTTGCACAAATTATTATGGAATTGGATATTCTGCATCGGTGCGCCTCGCCATTCATCATAGACTTTTACGGTGCATTCTTCCAAGAAGGCTCTGTCTACATATGCTTGGAGTATATGGACGGCGGGTCCATTGACAAGATATACGGTGATGGTGTGCCAGAAGGTGTTCTCCGAAAGATCACACTGTCCACAGTGATGGGATTGCAATACCTCAAGGACAAGCACAACATCATTCACAGAGATGTGAAACCGACCAACATATTAGTGAACACCAAGGGACAAGTCAAGATTTGCGATTTCGGCGTCAGCGGCAACTTGGTGGCATCAATGGCACGGACGAATATCGGTTGTCAGAGTTATATGGCACCGGAGCGAATATCAGGAGGAGGTATCGGATCGGTCGGTGCAGCCTCAAGTGGCTCGTACAGCGTGCAGTCTGATATTTGGTCTCTGGGCTTGACCATCATTGAGTGTGCTCTTGGAAGGTATCCTTATCCTCCTGAAACGTACAACAACATTTTCAGTCAACTGAGCGTAAGTTCAATGGGAACCCTTGACGTTTACTCCCAAGTACTAATATACTTCTTAGGCTATTGTTGATGGCGAGCCACCTGATCTTCCGGCCGAGCGATATTCAGAAGCAGCCAGAGACTTCGTGAAAGGTTGTCTTAACAAGGTGCCTAGACTACGTCCAACCTATGCAAATTTACTGCGTCATGGTTGGCTCGCGCCATTGATGCAACCACCTACAATTGCAGAAGATGAAGAGGCCGAAAAGGCGGCCGAAGCTGGTGGTAACGCCGCTGCGGATATCGAAATTGAACCAGAAACAGCTGACAAAGAGGTGTCGGAGTGGGTTGTTAATGCGATAGAGCGTAAACGGGCGGGCAAGATGGCTGTTAGCGAGAAGCCAGCATTACACGCTGCACCATTGGACGCTGTTCCGGGCAGCCCTCTTACGGACGGTACCGAAGCACCCCTTCCGCCGAGCCACGGTGTCAGAGTTGATAGTCCTGAGTTAACCACTGCGAAGGTCCATAGCTTAGACTTTGCTGCGACAGCTGTCGATGGAGAGGGCACATAGTAATTATTGACGCCCGCAGGCCAGGCGTTGCCTAGTCGTACATATCATATTCAGAACTTTTCAGCGAATCGGGCGTGAAAGCACGTGTAGCCGTCCAGCGTATCGACAGGTATGAATGGACTGCTTCTTCCCTCATTTATATCGACAGCTCAAGTTTACTATGCATGATGTCAGCGGGCTCAGACCACACCAGCTTCTTGCATTGAGCTACCATACAGCTGCTCTACAGCAACTAAGACCATTTCCTATGCACAATAGCAGTATGCTTTGAACTCGTGATGAATGAATTAAAACACACAATGACCAATAGGTACTGCTAAGCCAGTGAGCATCTGAGTCCGTGGTCGTTGCGACACCACCATGTCGGCAACTATCCGCAGACTGGTGATCTTCTCGACCATCGAAGGTCTTGTTCTTCAAGCACATGGACACTCGGAGCACCACAAATCTGTCCTGGTGAACTTCAAATCTCAGCAATTGTCTGAGCATGCTAAGACTGATCATCACCACGATGCTCAAGTACCACGAATTGAAGCCTATGGCCTGATAGGTATACCGTGACGGACCTTGAACCATATGCTCCGCGCTGTGTCTAACTTCCGCTAGGCTTCATTAACATCGCAAATCTATCATATCTCATTGCCATCACTAAGAGGAAGGAGGTTGCACAAATATTTGGCCGACCCGTCTATCTAGTTACTGATGTTGCTGTGCTACCGTTATCATCGCAGAAGGAGGTCAACGAAGCTATTAAAGCCGCCATTACATCCTCGGATACAAACACAGACGATTCTGATACTAGTGACGCAGAAGAAGAACAGCCTGACAAGGTCAATAGTACAGAGGTCGAGTCAACCGCAACAGGCGACTTGAGCTCTTTTGAAACCAAGAACAAGAGCAATACGAGCATCGCGGAAGCAGTTGCTCACAGGAATGTCTCATTTGGCAAATTCGCAACACAATGGCTATCACGACAGAGAGAGCCAACATCCACTACGGATTCGAGCGAGCCGAAATCAGCCTCCAAAGAAGATCTACAGGGATCAGAACAAATACCTGCCTCGCATGATGTCCCCAAGGACGAGGTTGATGTGGCTGAGCAAGCTATTGAGAATCAACCTCAGCTGTCGACAGCCACGGCCACCATGAATCTTGTGCCTCGAATCCTAAGAACAACGAAAATGATATTTACATCTGGAAGCTATTTCTTCTCGTACGAGGTGGATCTCACAAGACGCCTCGAGAAGCTTAATCCCCTGAACCAGCCCTTCTCTCTGGCATCCATGGATCAGGCAGTAAGTACGGCGTGTCTTGCGTGAGAGAATACTAACGTAGTCGTACAGTACTTTTGGAATCGTCATCTTGGTGCAAAACTCCTTGATAGCCAGTTTACTAATTACCTCACCCCCTTACTACAAGGATTTGTTGGGCAGAGGGCTTTCACATTAGTCAGGAAGGCAGCTGATGAATCAGACTCGGCAGAAGTGAAAGAGGTTACAGATGATGCTGCTAAGCTTAAAGACACGGCGAAGGCTGATCCGCATGAACAGTCCTTTCTCCTAACCTTGATATCAAGACGATCTACAAAGAGGTCAGGTCTCCGATATCTGAGGCGTGGCATTGACGACCAAGGTAACTGTGCGAATTTCGTCGAGACTGAACAAATTCTCTCCACACCAGATTGGGATACATCTTTCCCAATTCGGTCTTTCATTCAAGTACGGGGTTCGATACCTCTGTATTTCTCTCAATCTCCATATTCCTTCAAGCCGGCGATAGCTTTTCAAAATTCTGCACAAGCAAATGAAAGAGCCTACAACAAGCACTTTCAATTCCTAAACCAGCAATATGGTTCCATTCAGATTGCCATGCTCGTAGACAGGCATGGTACAGAGAAGCCCATCGGCGAGGCCTACGAAAAGATGTATAACGAGTCGAAAGAATCTGGTAAAGCAGAGAACACCACGTTCGATTGGTTCGACTTCCACGCCGAATGTCGCGGTATGAAATTTGAAAATGTCTCCCGCCTCGTCGACAAAATGTCACCTTTTCTAACAACGTCTGGCGAAACTGTTATACAGAACAATAGCATAACTAATCACCAGAAAGGCGTGATAAGGACAAACTGCATGGACTGCCTGGACCGTACCAATGTCGCGGAATCAGCTTTTGGTCAACACATGCTACAAGCCGCCCTCGAATCACAAGGTTATGCAATCGACCTTGTCAACGACGCCTCAACAAATTGGTTCAACATCCTCTGGGCCGACAACGGCGACGCCATCTCGCGACTATACGCCGGCACCGCCGCCCTCAAAGGCGACTACACCCGCACCCGCAAACGCAACTGGCGCGGAGCCATGAACGACTTCGGCCTCACTCTCTCCCGCTACTACTCCAACATGGTCAACGACTTCTTCAGCCAAGCCGTCATCGACGTCCTCCTAGGCAACATCTCCTGGCGCCACGCCTTCGAAGATTTTGAATCTACCATGAAGTCCGCCGACCCCGGCATATCCGTGGCATCAGGCCGCGAAGCCGCAATCGACAACTGCGCCAAAATGGTGATTCAGGGTGACAACGAAGACCTCATTCACGGCTGGACCATGCTCGTGCCCGCCCAAGAAAACACCCTCCGCACCCTGCCCTTCGAAGAAGCCGTCATTCTCCTGACCGACACAGCCCTCTACTGCTGCCGCATGGACTGGTCGACCGAGAAAATCGGCCGCTTCGAAAAAGTCAGTCTCCACAGCATCCGAGCTGTGAAATGGGGCGTCTACGTCACAAGCACATTCACAAAACGCCAGATGGACGAGGCCGTGAATCAGGGCGTCGTAATCTACTACACGCCCAGCAATAACGATATCGTGCGCGTCAACACAAGGTCGTTGCATAACTACCACAAACCCGATCCCAACGAGAACAAACAGCAGCAGCAATCCTCCGACAGTGAAACCGGCAGCGGCAGCGGCGCAGGAGGGATCCTATCATGGCTCCCAACCACCCGCCTACCAATCCAAGAACGTATGATGGCGCTCAAAATAGTATCGCCAGCAGCTTTAGACGAGGATGAAGACCTGAGCGCATCGGTGCAGCGATCCGGCGGGAGTCCAGCCCAGATAGCAGAGCAAGTAAGCGATGAGGTTCGCCGCGCTGTTGTGGGGTGCACGGTGCATGGGGAGCAGAGGGGGTTGGAGTTGGTTGAGCAGACTGATATTATTGGTGTGGCGGAGGCGAGGAAAAGGACTGGATATTTGGAGCAGGTTGGGCAGGCGGTAAGGAAATTTGTTTGGGCTTGATGAGTAGTTTGGTTTGTTTTATGAGAAGAAAAGAGGAGGAGAAGGTGGAGGGATAAGGGATTGGTAATATAATATATCGTGATCCAGTGCAGTGCAACATAACAGCACCACAGTGAATACACACACGGATTACTACGTACTTCCTCTTCTCATTGACACTTCGAACTATTGTTCGTTGGCTGATTTGTGATATTCCCCATTCACACGTGTTGGAATATGTACAAGCAGTACTTGTTCTATTTTAAGGACTATTTTCTCAGGCCTACTGTCAGAAGAAGAATAGTAAGATGAGACCGATGTACGAATGATCATTAAAAAATGAGGTACTCGAATATAGAAAGCATATAACAAATTCTGGCTGGTGTAGCGTGGTGTTTCCGTGAACATAGGTAAAAATGTCGTCGTTTTCACCGAGGAGTTGTACTTGGTGAACCCTTGGCGTTCGAAAATTAATGAGAAGGGGGAAGTAGGTATATCGGTTTGTCGTCTAAGCTGTCGTGCTAATTGCACGAGTCCGCGCAGCATGTAAGGCACCCTTTCTGATCGCAGCCACCTCGTCCTTCCGCCGGATTTTTCTCCCGGGCGTGCTACGTACCACGCCCAAATCCACTGGTTGTCGTGGTCGTGTTCCTACCTGCTGCTTGAAAATGTTTTTAACACCGGTCAACACGGGCGGTGCAACCACGACATCCTGTAAATTCTTCTGCCTCGTCTCAGCACCCCTTCTTTTTTCCAATTCTGCCCAGGGATCCTCATCTACGACTACTTTCCGTTTACCTTTTTTGCCGACGGTCTTGACGGAATCCCAGAGGAGTTTCTCTTCTTCTAGTGTTTCGACTTGGTCTTCGAGGGCTTCTTCTTCTTTTGCGAGGAGGCGGGCTTCGGTTTTGCGCCAGTCTGCTTGCATGCGGGCTAGGCGTTTGTTGTGTTTTGTTAGGGGTTTGGTTGTGCGGAGGTCGGATGGGAGGGTTGATGTGGGTTTGGAGGATTGGGTGATTTGGGTGAGTGGCAGGGATTGGTCGACGCGGATGGAGAAGGATGTTAGGGATTCACCTGGGAGGATTTTCAGCGGTGGGGGTGGGGCTGGTTGGGTTTGTGTTTGAGTGGTGGTGGTGGGTTGGGACTGGTCTGTTGTTGAAGTTGTTTTATCGGGTGACTGTGTTTCCTCTGGTTGAGTGAGTTGTTGCTGCTGGGCTTGTATCTGTTTTGTTTTCTGTTGTCTCTGTTGCTTGCGCTTCTGTTTTGGTGTTTCGCCGTTATCGAGGCCGGACCTGAGTTTCTTGCCGTCTTTGTGCCAGGCCATGAGGCGGGCGAAGGTTTTGGGTGTGTCATCGGTGGTGGTCGTTTTGTTGTGTTTTGTTTTACTACTACTGGGTTTCTGGCGTTTGGTTGGGCGTGCTGTGAGGAAGTCTTTTGTTGGTTCGATTACGGGGAGTGGTTTTGCGCGAGAAGATGGTGGGAGGTCATAGTGGGATTTGTCGTCTTCGGGGTTGCGCTTGCGTTTGTGTTTTGTTGGCATTTTGGGCGAAGCGGTGGAGGAGAAGACTGTGTCTGAAACTTGCTATTTCTCGTTGTTGTTGAGCAATATGAAAGGCAGCTGGTAATCTTGAACTTCTTTGAACTCCACGAACTTTTTGGAAGCGGATGGCTGCTGAATGAAGAAGCTGCGGCGAGATAAGGCTTTATCGATAAGAAGTGGATTACTGACGCTAACGAGATCCTAGCCCTCTCCTGGCATGGTCACCATTTACAAAAGCTGCTAATGCTGTTCTTTTGTCCATTTAATGGATGGTCTCATACACTTGTATTGATATACTTCGATAGAGTTCTCACGGGTCTTGAGCCCTAATCTACTTTGTCAGCTTGCATCTCGCCCTCGTCATGCTTGAGCGTGCTTCAACGCTTCTGCTCCTGCGAGCACAGTTTGCGAACCCATGAGGGCTGCAAGCTCAAAGACTTCCATCACTTCTTCTGGCGTCGCACCTTTCTCAAGCGCATTTCGAATATGTATCTTTAGTCCTGGGGCGAAAAGATGGGTGGTGGCACAATCAATTGCACAAAACACTAGTTCCTTCGTCTTGGCATCCAGGTGGGAATGTCCTTCTTGGAAAGGAACAGAGGAGTAGTTCGTGTAAGCTTCGAAGAAGTCCGGTGACAAACGAATGACAGGCTCCCAGCTGTTCGACCAATACCCACGTTGACGCTGGAAGTTAGCTTTGAGCTTCTGTCGCTTTTCGTCGAGATCCTGCTCCAGCTTAGTACCTCTCTCTGCCATGACCTCGACAAGTAGAGGTACTCCGACAGTCACGGCGTGCACACCCAACACACTGCTTAGCTCTAGTGTCTCGATGATCTCGCCAACAGTGGCGCCTGCTTTCAAGGCAGCAGAGGTATGCGCGGCCACCCCAGGCGTGTGGAGATGGGTACATTGGGCGTCCATGGCGAGCAGTAAGAGTTCCTGAATCTTACGTGGGAGCTTCTGTTTGTTAATTGGGACCTGTCGGAGTTTGATGTAGGCTGCCAGGTATTCTGGCGTCAGGTCGTTGACCTTGTCCCATGCTGGTGACCAGTCTTCGCCCGAGTCAATGAGAGCTTGTTTCAAGTTGGCCATGGTGGCTGGTTTTGTTATCTGTTTCAGGATATCGAATTTCGTAATGTAGTAGTAGATTCGCACTTCAGCCGCGATGAATTGCAGCACTCCTGATGGAGGAGGGAACCTGCTTGGATTTCATTGTGATCCGAGGTTATGGTTCGGAAACCATTGAGAGGCACAGGGCAATGTATCCTGTGCGGAGTTGTTGTAGATGGAGTTGGGGATCCATCACTATCTCCATACTACAGTACTCGAGTAAGTACAATTCTCATCTCAAGTTAAAGGACCTATTAATCGCAGCTGCAGTTACGATGGTGTATACGAACATGCGCCATCAACCCAGTATTGGGTATTTCACTGTGGGTGGTGGCGACCTTGAATATCATGTATTTTGGTGACTACATACTCACCTTCTCATTGATATTTATCAAAAGTACTGCAATAGCCGAATATAGACAGTAGGTTAATGGAGTACTTCTCGACTTTAATAATTACTTCCTGCCACCTACTCTCGACGGTTTCCTGCTATTAGTACACATTGTAGGTTCATCCCAAACATGTAGCCTACGTAGCCCGTCTTCGACGACCGCGTATACAAGCAAGACAAGATCATATCACCATTTCAAATCTCAACCGTCGATGACAAAACATAACTCCCACACTCCCCTCCAATATGCAGCCTGTGTCGTCCCCGATTATAATTCGGCATAGCGCCCCGTAGCGGAGGAAATTCCGCCAATGCCATAGGATGGCCCGAGACCTTGAATACCAGCTGCTCACCAGCCTCAAATTGGATCCCCGTCTGCCGCAATCCGATCTCCAATTTCACTATCTCTCCGTTCTTCAGTTTCTCGGCGTGCGAGTAGTGGTGTTGTGGCCAGTATGTATTCGGCAGACGCTCGTCGATGGCGCGGTAACTTGCGCGGAGAGCACCGGACGGACCGAGGTAGATTAGTGGGTTGACGGGGTCGATTTCGTCGGTATTTATGTCCATTGCTTCGAGGTCCGGTTTGGGGATGTTGAGGTGTTGGAGGATGCGGCCGGTAGAATCTGCTTTGCGGATTTGGACAAAAACGTCCATGTCGTCGTGGTCGGATGTGGACATGCAGAGGACTGCGCGGGTGCAGCCGAGGATTGTGGTTTTGCGGGGAAAGGTGTAAGTGAAGGATGGTTCATCGGAGTCTTGATCCATTTGTTGGGCTGGCGCGTCTGCTTGGTATGAGAGGACACGAGAGGTTGAGTCGGGTTGGGTGGCTAATTGGGAGTTACCTGCGAGGTAGAGGACTTTGGGTTTTGTTTCTGGAATTGGCCAGGTTGAGAAGGAGATGTTGGTCAAGGGATCCTGTGTTGAGGAATGTGGTTAATGATGAGGAACTGCACTAACAAGAGGTTGAACAGATACCTTGTTGTATCTCAGGATTGAAGCCCTGACTTTGGATGTTTGTTCCCATCCGTTCTCGATGTCTTTCGTGTAACGATCCAGAAACTTTTGCAGTTCGTCGTTGGTGGATTGCTGGTATAAGTCATGCCACTCCTGCGTGGGGTGCAGCCGAAGCCTGTTTGGGTGTCAATAATCGTGTCCCGGACACAACAGAAGTCGGGGCAACATACCACTTATTCTCGTTCCGAATTGCTTCGAAGCCTCTGAATGATCCGAAGGTATGCAAGAATGTGGAATAGCTGGCCAGGACATAAGCATGAACGTTGATGTTTTCAACCTTCGCCCTCTTATCCTGCCAATAGTCGTTGAAGTCAGGATACTTCTGCACCATCCCTACAACGTCTTCTTGCTTCTGTCGCCCTGTAGGTCAATAGTCAATCGATGTGCTTGGTGGAGACCAATATAACGCCAGCCTTACCACAGAGCTTATGTGACAAAAAGTCCCAGAACGGTGTTTGAGGGATACCACCTCGACACTGTATATCGCGATACATATCGGCAGTCCCTTCGAATAGAGCAATGCATTTCAAGTGTGGAGCCCTTTCAGCGGCGATAAACCATTGAGCAATGCCTAGCCAGGAATTGCCCACGAAAGCTATACTTCCATTACACCACGGCAAACGAGCAATTGCCTCAGTCAAATCATAACCATCTTGACCTTCTTGAGATCCAGCATGGCTGTAAGAGTTAGCCTTTGTTCATCATGTATCGTTGATCAGCCTTAATATGCTCTGTTCGAGCCTCCGGTCCATCGTAGAACTCGTCGGCATCTTCTGGACATGCTGTGTTCCGCCAGAGGATCGTGCTTTCCTTGTGGACCTCTGCAGTAGCCATAGTCAGGAACAGTTAGATACAGAAATATTGCAAACCCAGCGCTCGGAACTTTTAATGCAAGGAATGGTGCGACAACGGATCAACGTCTTGGTTAACAATGCTTCAGGTTGTGGCGGGACCAAAGCTGGTCTCACAGGAGTTCAAATGGTACTCATTCTGGCAAGCTCGATCCAAGCCAAGAGAAAGATATATTGCAGTAGTCTGACAGCGGGTGGTCCTCCTGCTAACTCCAAGTTTATCCTCCGCGCAACTACAGCATCGCGACCTGGGGTAGAAAGTATGCTATATTCGAATACTGTGCTAACAAACCATGGTAGTCTTTGCCATACATTGGTCATAATTGGCCAAAATGTGGGGAACTTCAAAGTTGTCATCAGTAGATAATTCCACCACCGCATGTTGTTGATTAATATTATTTTGATGGACGATAATCCGGATAGAAATTGGTCGACGTATCGTTGCTCATTGTCTCGCGCTGATCCATGACATAACCACTGGCTGACTGTTGCTGTAACTCAATCAACGCGGAGGCTGATATTGATCGATGTAGGTGGAAATATACAATTTTCTCAAATTTATGCCTACGCCAAGTTGAGTTCCCACCTTTTAACAGATTTACAATAACAGCTACGCAACTTTTTATTGTTGCGATATGCATACTGTTCCATTCTAGTGACCATTACTTCCTTGGTCGACACCGCTCATTTGTCGAGCTCTCAAAGCTGAGCGGCAACACAAGATCTTAGCGGTTGCTAAACTTCAAGCATGTATCATTGAACGGGTCGAGAAGCAAGAATTTACTGAAAAATGTCCGCCTCTTCAACCCGCCTATCAACACCCACAACCGGCACACCGAGACCATCAGCACCAACAACAACAACAACAACAACAACAACGACGACAACCATCAACACCAATCACGCAGCCTATAAACTCCTCTCTCGCGCCCACCCAGACCATGAAACAGCCACAAAAATCTTCACCGACAAAATAATCCACAAACCTCTTCTCCTCAACCCATCAATAGACCACATACAAACCAACGCCCGCACCGCCCGCCGACATCTTCGACTCCACAAAAAGGCCTACGCAGTGAAACACGCACGACCAAAACCACTCTCCGCCAAAGAGAAACGCTCACTCAAGCTCTACAACCTCAAGCCCGAGGAATGCCAGTACGAGATCTACCAAGGCCTAAACCAATTATGGCGACGATACATCCTCGAAATCCTAGGCTATCTAGACCGCGAGGGCCGCGTCGTGCAATCCCGAATCGGACAGCCCGCAAACATCAATAGCAGCGGCGCACTAATCGCCAGTGCAGATTTTCACGGCATGGAGATTGAAGTCGTAGCGTGTACGGACCAGACACGAATCGGATGTAGGGGCATTATAGTCCGAGAAACACGAAGCACCATCACCATCGTCTGCAACGAATTGGAGCACTCGAAATCAAAACTTAAACGCAGCGAAAACAACGAAGTTCAAGTCCAAGACAAAGTACGAATGATCCTAAAAAGAGGCACCGTCTTTCGCATCATAGTCACCTTACCTACAAATCGAGAAAACGAAACAAGCAGTACCCTCCAGTTAGCACCGCCCGAACAACCTCAATCAAAACACACAACAGCAGAGACTTCAGCAACAGTCCAATCCCCACTAGAATCAAAGAGACAGTTAATCTTCGAGCTCCACGGCGACAACCTCAAGGTCCGCCCTACCGAAAGAGCCGTCAAGAAATTCAAGTGGAAGTCCACGGATTATCTCTGAATTCATTGGACCCGGACGCACTCTATCTACCCAGGCTCAACCAAACGACATGTCCACTTAGCACTACAGGGCTACAAGCATACTACCCAGTACAGCTAGCTACACAGGATAACAGTACCGCCACACCACATCATATCATACCATCTGCAATCCAGGACTACAGCACCGTGATTAGCTACTGTACTGTCCAAGCAAACCCCACCCATTAACACCCTCCATCTGTCCTACGACTCAACTCCATCATCCACGCTAGCCACAGCTAGAGCTATATCAAATTTATATCCTCTCTATGACCCGCTCTTAACCAGCCTTCGTCAACGCCATCCGTCCCAAATATGGCCAACACCTACTCTAGTCAAAGTCGCGCAATACATGGGGTTCGCGTGTCATGTCGTGTCATCGGCGAGGTTTTTTATGGCTTTATTCTAGCTTCTCATGCATCAATCTCACGTACGTTGGCCATGTCAGCGTAATCCATCGTATCACATACTAAATCACGACAGACAATATAATACGACACGAAACAGAACAGAACAAACCGATACAATATGATAAAACAGAATAATGATATGAGATGAATCTAGATTAACTAAACACCTCTATCTATCCATCCCCCCCACGCACCAACCCGTCCAAAACAATAACAAAGCACAACCTGTTCGCTCACTCAACTCGCTCAAGAAGACTGGTACTATTTAGGTGGGTAGGTAGTTACACATAGCCGCGAGGCCGCTGTGGTCTTTCTTCAATCAAAAACAAAAAATAAAAAAATTAAACAATCAATGTTTGCCATCATCTTCTCCCAGTCACGTTGAATCATCGACCGCCTGTATTTACCGGTGAGACTGAATCTTTGCTTTTGAGTTGCAGCTGCGAAGTAGTAGAGCTGCAAACTGCGCTTGAACGCTAAGTAAACGATTATCAACTGGATTGTCTAAAGGAGTGACACGAATTGAATAGCCGGACCGGAATTATTCTTTCTCGATCGATCCTTCAACGTCGTTCAGAGATTGATGTCAGAGGAGGTGGCATGTGCATCGTGACAGTTTCGTAAGGACTCATGATGCCATCTTCCATGTTCGGGCTTCGAGTCACATTATCCCCCGGTCTGCTCGTGCTCCTCATTCGGTCCGTAAGCCCTCTGATCTTCCCTATAAATTGACCTTCATTGGTGCTTCGAACTCGCTTATGTTGTTTGTCAGGCGTTGCACTTTGTGGTTCTGCGCTGTTTGACGGATAGGCGGATCTCGGCAAGGGAATCGATGCGGCAGTCGGGATGTCTGTCTGAATGCGCAGAGGGAAGAGTTGCCTTGGTGGAGCTGGTGGAGGTGGCGGTGGAGGTGGAACGGCGAGATGCTGTAATTCAGGAATAATTAACGGACCCGTTGAGTTGCCGTACACGGACTCGATTGATGGATCCGGCGAGCCAACAACATATGCTGAGCTCTCCTCTTCTGGTAGTATCTGTGGTTGTTCCACTGACTTGCCGCGCATTCGGTCTGCAGACTCGGCCCTCGTCCTACTCCTACTCTTGCCTCGGCTTTGGCCAACGCGGTAATCGAATGCTGGATGACGCGGCATGTTTTGAGGAACCTCATTCGGAAGCCACATCTCGTCTTGCTCACCGTTAGTATTGGCACTGTATGTTCTTGCTGGTAGCAGGTAAGTAGCGCTACTAAGGACTTCCACCGGGTTTAATGAGTCTTGTGAGTCACTTGGATGGTCCATGGCTTGCGGAGTGCCAGGTCGTTTCTCTTCGATATTTCCTTGTCCTGAAGCCCGCGAAAGGGTGTGAACTGCCGTGTCCGTGGCACTGTGTACCAATGGAGGTGGAGCGGCGATTCCATCGATCGCTGACTTGCCCTCTTTGATTTGTCCGGGTAGGGGAATGATCGGAGCTGATGGTCGACGTGCGAGAGATAATCGACGGGCTTCCAACTCAGCTTGCGCAAGCTCTCTAGTTCTACCAGCCTGCCGTGGATTACTCAATGTGTTGTTTCTGATGGAATCAGCCATAGCATCAAGTTGTTCGAGCGAATCGTAATGGAAATTGTCGCTTCTGCGTGGTTCTTCTGAAGCTTGCCTCTTCTTTCGACGAGTGTTTCCACTGACACTATTCTTTCTTGACAGGGTTGGCATGTTTTCGTCTCTCTGGCGGCTTGGCGATCTTTCGCGATTTCGACGTCGATCAGGTGAAGGGTCTCGCCTCGCACTGGTACCTCTCTCTGGTCGTCTGCTCGTACTTCTCTGAAGCCTGGAACGATTCTGATTCACGAATCGGAGTGCTGCCTCAACGCTCAATCGACCAGCGCGGTCTTCTTCCGAAGGAACCATCGGTAGGGGTGAAGATGGAGAACGAGCAACTGACCCTCCCTTACGTGATGTACTCCTACCTCGCCTTCCAGCCTGCTCTGGAGGCGGGCTGGTAGTTCTGCTTGTACCTTTGGTCGATGTCCTGCGCTTCATGTCACCCCGAATTGATCGAGATCTATGTCGTCGGCGACCTGCTTCGACAGTTGAGCCTGGTTCTTTGCGACCATGTCTACTTGAGAGGTGATTCACCTCGTTTGCCGATGCACTGGCAGAGTTATAGCGCGAATCAAAGCTCTCCACACTGGCAGTGAATCCTCGAAGGTCCTCAGGAGACATTGGCACTGGAGACGATGGCGATCGTTTTGATGCAGGGATATCTTGGCTATCGCTCGCATCTTGTGAGTATTTGTGATTGCGATGTTTACTCTTTTTGCGTTCAGGTTTGCCTTCCTTAGCAGCACGGCTCGAATTGCGAGAGCGCGTCCGGTCATGGTACTGTGCTTGTTCGAGACTGCTGATATACTGTTCAATACTTTTACCCCCAATGCTGGGGCTCTTGACACGATAGCTCTCGGACCCCGGATGAGGACTCATTGTAAAGTTTGTTGTCTGTGACTCCGTCGTACCTGGTCTATCGAGTGGATCCGGAGTATCAAAACGGCTTTCGACCTCTGTGACCTGTAATACTTGTAAGGACAAACCATCTGGCTTCTTCCCCCTCGATCCCATCCGGCCATGGGCAGGCTCTTCCTTTACCTCATTGAGTGAATTATGCCAGGTAGAAACTATGGTGGGCCTTAGCGCGGTTTGCGGTGTTTGGTATGGGTCATACCGTTGAACTGGCGTGGCGTTCGGGTCATATTTCACTGAAGGCAGCAACGTCAATACTGGTGCAGACCTATCTTTCCGGGAGTCTTGGTCGTTGACTTTCGTGGCTGCGATCTTTTCCTTCTCCTTGTCGGAACCCGAATCAGCAGGCGTTGGGGGAGCTTTTGCTAGATTTCGTACGGGGAAGACTGGTGTCTCCGAATCTACTGGTGTCTCGCCTATACTGGCAAGTCTTGGCCGTGCCGATTGTGGCCCTGCTGACATTGCTGCGTTTAGGCTCCGCATATTGTTTAATCTGTACGAACCTGAGCCACCAGGGGATATGGCCGACCTATCAATCGCAGATTCAGCAATCGGTGTGATGTTAGTGGTGTTGGTGGGCGTCATGTCCTCGGTCTTCAGTCCTGGGAATTTGAATTCATTTCTTTTTGGTCCGAAGGAGGTAATCAACTTCAGTCCTCCAGTTTGAGGGGTTATCCGTGTCCCTTTCGCTGCCGCAGTTCGGAAAGGTGTTGGTGGAGCGGGCATAGCCACAGGCGTCTGGGCGTCACTATAACCTAATCCCTTGATACGTGCGAGATGTGGATGCGGCGGCATGGATGGAATAGCTTGTATTTGTATTTGCTGTGGTGCAGGATATGACGGTTGCAACATTGATCCTATAGGGCTGGCGACTTTACTCATTAATTGTGCGGTTGGTGAAACCCATGGATCTGCTGGCTCAACTCCCGTACAGGAGAAACATCTGATAGCCAGGTGTTGTTGAGAGTTCTCGACCACGTGTTCGCCCCACTTTCTGACCAGGTGGATTGTCGTTGCCAGTCAGACGGCAAAAGTAGGCATGTCAACAGAATAGCTTCAAGGAAACAGCTTCTCGACACGTATACTTCGATAGCATCGTTCTTGTCTCCAAGAGCTAGGAGTGCAACGACTGCCATATGAATCTCACCTTTGCTGAGCATCTTCTCAACAAATATCTGACCAAGCTGTTTGCTTTCCGGCCTGCTGTCCAGTATGCCCAGAGCTAACCGAGCCCAATCGTAGGATGCATCTGCCGGGGTTGAGCCCATGATTTCTGCTATGGCATTGGTGTCGGAGCTGAGCCATCGTGTCAGGAAAAGGGCGTTCAACGCATCTGCAGGCTGTCTCTCGAGTTCATCCACAATCAAGGCACGGATGTCATTCTCCCAACCAAAGACTACATTCAACATGTGCTGTCTGAGGTCATTCGGTGTCATGCTGTTTTCATCAAGGACTCTGGATTGTTGATAAGGAACATCACTCAGCCTTGCACGCGTGAATGGGAACAAGTCGACAGCCACTGGCTCTTCGGGACTCGCCGGGCTTAATACCACTTCCTGCCGAAGCCTCGAACCTTTCCTCATGCTGACACCTGTCCTGGCTGACATGGCAGCAGGTGACGTAGGTTGTTGCTGTGCAGCCTGAGGATATGTATAACCATATGCGCCCATTGAAAAGGTCGTTGCTGACTTCTCGGTTTTGGAAGGCGAAAGTAGTTCGTTCATGCTTTGCTGAGGCTGCTTCTTATCAGACAATCTTGAGCCAGTGGACTGGCTGTGGCCGGAAGGTGAATTCTCAGATCGAGTCCGTTGACCTTCACCGTCATACCTGGTCGGTCGTAAAGGTGAGGTTAGCTCATGCTCCTCAGATTTTAGGTTGAATTGCTTT
>Ga0115842_100243_pt1 | contig 20978 bp, 8 predicted proteins | sample InSIn2SAF170_2_FD_83856 | JGI IMG/M metagenome (GOLD analysis project Ga0115842, IMG submission 83856)
AAAGGACCCTTTAGGGGGCTCGACCATAAGCCCCCCACCAAATAAGTAAATTGAAGAGGATGCGTTAGCATGCTCGACTGTTAAGGCCGCCATCACCTTTAGGTGCTCGACTGATAAGGCCGCCATCGAGACCCCCCCACCCAATAAGTAAACCCTAACCCTTTAGGGGGCTCGACTGATAAGGACCCTTTAGGGGGCTCGACTGATAAGGAGAGGAGAGGAGAGGGCCCTATATTATTTAGGGGCGGAGCCACTCACTATTCCGATGGTGAGGGGTCACTCACTATTCATATGGTGAGGGATTTCTCGCTCGACCACAAGGTCCGGCAGGGGCTCGACTGGCCGCCATCGATTTATCGCTCGACCAAAAGGGCCGCCATCGCCGCCATCGCCGCCATCGCCGCCATCGAGAGGGCCGCCATCGAGAGGAGAGGGACCTTCTCTGTTCTCTCTGGGCCATTGATGTGGGACTACTTCTTATCTTGGGTATGTCTGTTGGGGGTCTGTCTGTTGAACGGGGTAAGGTGTTTGAACGGGTATCTGGTGATGTGTCCTTATCTCATCTGGCGGCAACTTGGAATGGGTGCACCTCACCACTGGGAACATCAGCCACCTCCCTGACTGGCACTACCTGATTAGCGTGAATGAAACTACCGTACCTGTATGAATGCCACTACCTGACCAGCATGAAAGACACTACCTTACTAGCGTGAATGAAACTACCTAGCCCCTATCCCTGCTGAATGGCTCTACCCCCTCCCCTCTCACGCACCGAACCCGGACTTCTACGACGACCGACAAAGAGCCGACAAAGAGCACAGCAGAAAGAATAACGACAAGGATGAGGATGACACCCAACCAGTAGGACAAGGAGCCCCCAGCAGGCAAGAAAGCAAATAAATATAGAGAAGCAACTAAAGTGCATTGCATGGCGACCAGGGACGACACCAGGGATGAGAAGAGCGAGCAGTTATAAAGGCCAGCTAGCTTATGAGGCCAGCAGGGAAGGGAGGAGAGAAAGAGGAAGTCGAGGAGGAGGCTGCAAGCCCTCTGCAAGGGAGAGAGAGCCGCGATGTGGCCAATAAACCGCTCAATATGAATGAAGATCGAAGCTACACGACGCACCCTAAGTCTTTTGTCCCGACTTGCCGAATCGTAAGAGCCAAGATACAAGTTCCACCCACAAGGTCTGGTTCATAAGGCTGTTCCATAGGGGTTGGTAACTAGAGTAGAGGGATAAAAAAGCGTAATTACATATATATAATTATATATATCTTTGTATACGATATTCTTATCGAGTTATTTCCTTGCACTAGGAAGCGCAAGCCCCTCCGGGACCTTATGATCGATATCCAGATGCATAGTCCCCTTCTTACGTCTCTAGGTGCACTTCCAATTCCATAAGCATTCTAAGAAGCAAATAATTCATTCAGTCATTGTCATTGTGTTGAATAAAGATACCCCCCGCTTGGAGCATTGGTTCGAATAGCAGCCTTAAGAGGAGCAGCCCGCCCTGGAGCATTGGAAGATCAGTTCCTCCCAGAAGCAAGTGAGTGAGTGACCGGGATTGCTCTCTCTCACCCGAAGACCCATCCAACCATACCGGCGACCAAAGACGCCAGCCGTACCAAGCCCGTCAATCGTGGTAATTTCAATTATGAAAGGTGGCCTTTAGTGAATGGCTACCCCGTTCTAAGCCTCCTCGAAGTTCCCTGCCTCACTTCCGCTGGATGAATTATATGGAGTAACAACCAACAAGCAAGCAAAGCAGGAGATGAGCTAGAAGGATTGGCCCTTCTTTTCCTCTTCTTTATTTTGCCTGCATTCTCCCCTTAGAACCATATATATAACCGCATCTATTGGGTTGCGTGTACGTGAGCTTCTTCCTTTAGACACTAATTATTATCGACCGGCTAGGCGGAGTGAAAAGCATTCCACGTCCTTGCTCGAAACCCCCATTCAACGCATAGTTATTCCAATCATGGTGATTCCTGCCCACATTAGCACCATTAGCCACATTCTCTCACTATGATTCTATAGCTTTCTTATGGTTCTATCGATTCATCATCAAGCTTACGCGTGTGGAGGCGTGGTAAGGGAAGGAATGACTAAATAAAGCAATAAAGAAAGATACGCTTCTCGGAATCATATCGGAATGATCATAATAAGGAGGGTCAAAGTAGTAGGGCTCAGTGTACTTACTAGGGATGATAATAGTGCTCTATGCAGCAGTGAAGAGAGAGATAGGTAGGTCCTAATGCTGCTATGGGTAATCGTGTTATGGGTATAATAGGTAGATGTAGATGATTATATATTAGGGCTCATCAAGGTAGCAGTCCTATAGGTGGTAATGTAAGTCATGATAGAATTCAAGGTATACCTAGCCTTAGAGTTCAAGCAGACTGAATGTATGTAAGGGTGGTCAAAGTCATTGTATATGTCTATGGATATCGGCGAGGTTCGATATTCGCAGGCGTCTTTCAACACTTCCTTTCTGCTGACATTCCTAATCAATTGAGATGATAACAGATTTGTCTTCACTTGATTTCTTTCGTTGGTGAGACCTGCCTACTCATGCACTGAGATGAAAGAACCATCCCTTCCTATTTGCTCGCTGGGAGGGAGAATTCCTATTCGTTTGTCCACGCAGCACCGTACTATTGTTGCTGCGAATGGAATCATTCCTATTTCCCATCCAATTCCATGCATCCGCTGACAAGCTCCGCCAGCTAAAAACCCTAAACTAGGAGGGCGTTAAGCCCGTCTCGACCAAAGGCCCGGTAGGGACTCACTATTCATATGGTGAGGGAGAGGAGGGAAGAGCGCTCAAACCTCCGCCAAGGGGATAACCAAAACTAAGAGTGTATTCTGCTCAACCCTCCGCCAAGGGAAAGACCAAAAACTAGGAGGGCCTTAAGCCCGTCTCGACCAAAGGCCCGGTAGGGACTCACTATTCATATGGTGAGGGAGAGGAGTGAAAGATGTGAAAACCTCGAAAGTGCCGCCAAGGTGAATAAGGAAAACTAGGAGGGAAAGAAGTACGGTGATTGGATTCGATCATGACGTAATTACATATATAATATATGCTTCTCGGAATCTATCTTCTATTGAACGAACGAGCGATTGACACGATCGAGAGAGGCTCATTCCCTCTTCCATCGAAACAAAGGGAAAGATCCATCCTTCGAGGTCCCAATCCTGCTCCAATCGAGAGAGAAACTGAGCGAAGGGTCTCGATTATCCGCGGGAGGGGGCCCTCGCGGGAACACCTTATTTGTACGATCTTGTGAAAAAAGGTTGGTCGGATGACTCCGATCGGTAGGGGAGGAGCTAGCCAAGAGTGCGCAGGTCAACAGCAAAGCTCGAGGACTCTGGGATAAAAATGAGAGAAACTCGCCTCCCACACTTTCTCCACCCCTTCCCTGTCTCGTACATCTACTCGTCTATCTAGGAACTCCAGACACCCTTACTTCCTATAAGCCAAACACAAAGCCAATGGAAGGATTGGTCAAATGAAGTAAGGGAACGGGAAACAGAACATCTTCCCTTCATCGCGCACTAACCGACCAGGCGAACAACACGGACACTATCTTGAAATTCTACCTATAAGGACATCATGGTGATCTAAATCACCCCGACGAACCCAACCCCATGAAGCAGCCCCGTACTTAGACCACTTACACAGAATCGGTCACCACAAACAGAAACCATAGAGTATGCGGTCCAATTCACAGTGTAGCGAAAGATCCAGATACCAAAACCGCGGACACAAGGATGGATAGGTACGGTCAAGTTGGTTCGAACAGGACGGTATAGGCCGGTACAGGGAGGGCTTCAACTAATGCATCTGCTGCCGTTTCTGCTTCTAAGGAGGATAGGGATGAGCTTGATTCCCATTCTTCAGGCACCCGCTTCCGATGGATCATATTCTGTAGTTTGAAGGCACGTCGTAGCCCGAGATTGAGGACCGGCAGCCCCCCCACCCAATAAGTAAATTGAACCTTTAGGTGCTCGACCATAAGGTCCGGAGGCGCTCGACCATAGCCCCCCCACCCAATAAGTAAATTGAATGCGCAAGCAGGCTCGACTGTTAAGGCCGCCATCACCTTTAGGTGCTCGACTGATAAGGCCGCCATCGAGAGGATGCGTAAGCAGGCTCGACTGATAAGGCCGCCATCACCTTTAGGTGCTCGACCATTTTTTGACTTATTTGAGGGGCAAATAAGTAAATTGAAGAGGACCTTTAGGTGCTCGACTGATAAGGCCGCCATCGAGACCCCCCCACCCAATAAGTAAACCCTAATTTGAGTGCTGAGTGAGTGATTTGATCGATGGCCAGTTGAGAGGGAGGGTCCTTCGGACGGACGGAAAGAGGGGGCCAGAGGAGCAGATATAACCCCGACGGAAGGAAGGCAGGCAGGGAGGGAAGGAGGTTAGAGTGAGTGCCAGAGGGGATTTCCCGATAGCCCGTGACCAGGATGGTGCTCTGAATTACCTGTTTTTTATCGATCCACCGTGTTCAGGAAGTTGTTGCCACAGCGAAGAAGGGGACTATCAATGGGGAATAATCACAGGATAAGTCAAAGTGAAAGAAGTGCCGACCCCCATTCAATCTCTTCTTAAATTCTGGTTGTATCAAATCAAAGAGGGCAGTTCCCACGATCCCACGACTGGTGTAATCTGTCCAAAAGAAATGGCTCAAGCAAGTAGGGTGAACAAGGTCCTCCCTCCATGCACGAAGAGCATATGTGCCTCTTGGACCCTTAAAAAGGAGATTCTATTAGGCAGAAATGGCGAATGAGTCTTTTTTATATAACGGGTAACCGAGCGAAGTTGGGTAGCGCAGTGTAATATCCCATCGTGAGTATCCCATCCCCGTGGAGTATCTGAGTGTCCCCAAGCCCAGCCAATGATCCATCCGAGCTCTAACTGGCAATTGTCATTATGCCTCTGTGAGGTGCTTTTCCTTATAGGCTACGCCACCTTGAAGTAGTGAATTCCCTACTTTGCACCAAGGCGAGGCAGGGCTCTTAAAGGGAAGGGTGCTTAGCAAGTTAGGTATAAACTGATTCATGGCCATTTAGCCCCATGGAAACACAAATTTGAACCTTATATAGCCCCGGGGCATGGAATTAATAAGATTGGAAAGTAAGGTTCGTAAAGAAGAATCCTGAATAACCTAAGGGGGTATGGTGGCACAAAGGGGTTACAGTTACCAACAGTTGTGGAATTGTCGAATCGGAACTGCCCTATGAATTAACTACTGCCAGAACTGATGAGATGAGCCGGGGGTCAGCAAGCACTTAGACTATTAGTATTACCTCTGCCTACTTGCATTACTTTATTTGCGACAGCGACCAACTAACAACCCGTCGTCTTCACCAACCTTACTATCTCTCACTTACCCAACTTAGGAATGCCCCAACCTCTTGCTGAATGAATGCTTTGTAGGTGCGGCACTTAGAACTGAACTATTGATCTTGACTCTTACCAACGCAAGTTAGCTTAGCAAGCGAGAGTATTTATCCGGTTATACCAGAGTTGCTTTCTATTACTGGAAGCGGGAAAGACTCATTTTTGAGAATATGCTCGCTCTTTGATAAGCCGCATGCGATTCGTTGCTGGATGGGAGGGAAAACTCCAAGAGAAGAGCTTGCTTCGTTAGACTTACTTGGGATTGAGGGGGACTTAGACGGCTGGCTGGAACAGCTTGCTGAACCGTAAGAGCTGGTATTAATGGGATTATTGGAACTTGCATTACAACCCATATGGGCATAGGGGGGATAATTTGAACTACTTGCTTTTATTATGATCACCTGGATATACACTAGATGCCGAGGAACAATTGCTTTTATTACAATAACCTAAGAGGATAAAGACTTGATAACTCGCGAAAGAACCGAACCGCTAGAGATAGAGCTGGATATAGAGCCCGCGAAGCCACCCTATGCGAGAGCCACCAAACTTTTTGAACTTATCGAACTGCTAGTTTGGTTATAGCCCACGTACCACCAGAACAGACCGCGCATATTAGTTCCCCCTCACTCACGGGGCGTAGAGGTAGGTCCTAGCTGGCCCTGTACGAGATACCGACTATAAAAGAAAAGCCTAGCCCACGTATCAATCACTCTAACAGCATGTCTTTCCCAGCAGCATAGTATGGGACTACTGCTTTTTCAACTAGCACTGGCAAAACAGCAACAGATGGGGCTTTACCCGCTAAGTAGGAACTTGACTGGATGGCTTGAAATGCTTTAAAAGCAGCGCATTTGCAGTCGTTCTAAGGTGCAAATGAGGTCACATGATGATGCAATGGGGTGCATAAAATGGGTTATGATTGGTTTCATTAGTCTTTTCCGAACCAAAATACCACTGGAGGAAACGAGGTTACCACTTGCATTCCATTCTACCTCTACTCTATGATGGAGCTACGCCAGTGGAAGCAGGTCTATTGGCCGGTAGATCACATGTCAAATATCGACGGGTTTACCCGAAGTCACGGGCCTTGCAATGCCGTGTAAGGGCCTTGCCATGACTTATGTAATGTGCCCTGTTTTATTCCCTAAATACTATGCCTGCGACTTTGAACCCGTGTACACCTGGAAAGCCATTGTTACTGCCCCAGTTAGGAATATGCACACCTTTTCAGAGGTAATTATTCGTATTTGTTATTCGGTCGGTAGGGTGGTTTTAACCTGCTGGTGGGAGAGTGGAGGAACCTAGAAGAACGCCAAAAGGTCATTGACACCAATACTCCAGTTGTCATTGCCTTAGAGCAGCCCCCTCTACCTATTCTTCGACACCTCTATCGTTACAGAATATTGATCAATGTTATTACCTCAAGTGGATGGAAGGAATAACGATGCGCGTTACATACAGTGAGAAAGCATTTGAGGAACAGAGTTAGAGTCCAATTGATTTTAAGAGAGTCAGCCTGTAAACAGAAAACAATAGCCAGAACCCTTTTGCCAAGTATCCACCAATAACCATGGGACAAAGAATTCTGCTAAGATGCTGATAACACGTCGCGGTTATATACGTTGATTTACATTTCGATGAGCATAGTCCAACTTGATGGACGGTTGGTGCTGCTTTGTTTATGATTCACAATTTTAGGGTCAAGCGGCCTGTAGGCGCCTTCGGGTCAATCCTTCGACAATGCTGCTATTATATATGTCATTATGCTTTTGGCTGGATCGAATTGAAATGATTTCTTCCCCTCAAATAGCTAGAAGGGAGGGGGTTTTCTCCTTCAGAAACCGAATGCCATCCCACTCTGATGAATGAGGGAGATGAAAAGCATATATGGGCATGCCCCCCTTAAGTTGAAGGGGGCCGATAGTTGATTTGAAGGGGGCCTTCAGTTGAAGGGAGAGCAAGCTCGACACCAACCTGGATAGATTGAAAGGGGAGCTGCTCGACCATAAGGACCTTGACAGTCGAGTGTGCTAACGCACCCTCACCCATCGAAATGAGTGAGTGACTCCGTCGATGGCGGCCTTAACAGTCGAGCCTGCTTACGCATTCTTATCAGTCGAGTCACTAACGTACCTGGGCATGGTGGTAGTTAGTTATATATGAGCATGTGGTAGGCTTCATAAAATAGAGATTCAGATCGTAATGACATATGTAACGAGAGAGAGAAGAAAGAATGGTCGAGCGGCCTTACGGCTCCTCTCCCTCATGCTCAGGTAAGCAACTACGATCTATAGTTCATTCTGGGATCACCTCCATTCTGTCACTATAGATCTACGTTGCCGTAACAAATTATGAACCTACACACACAAATTGGGTCTTAGGAAGAGCCGTATGAGGCAGCCCACGTACGGTCCGGGAGCCGAGCCCCAGCACACACAGTGATGGTGCGGCGGCTTAGGTCAACACTTATATATTAGCTGGTCATCAATCGGAAGCAGGCAAGATGGTGATGAATTGCGATTGGTCCAAACCTTCGACCTCGTTCAACTTAGGTGGCTACCACCAACCCCATCATTTGATAGCCCATACCTTACCTTTCCTTGTTCGCACAGCAGCGAATGAAGGCCGGGTGGAAGGGCGCCCTTTAGAGAATAGTCATAGTAGCAGTCAGCGGGCTGCTTCTTGGCCACGCCCCCAGGCTTATAGATACGACATACTCGATCCGCATTATCAAGTAGGAAATTGCATACCATCCGCTGATATACGTATAGGAACATGGGTACATAATATTGAATGTAATCCAGGTCAAGGCGCAAAGCCGACTCGAGCTGCAGGAACCTTCGCTAAAACAATGAAGAAACCCGAGGTAAATAGTCAATTCATAGTCACCTTAGCGAGGTAACCCCCGGTCACTCCTACAGCAAAGGCCTTCAAGCCAACCAAGGCCGACACCATTCAACCGCCATTCAACGAGGGCGGATATCCCGACATTGAGATAAGCCCGATTGTATTACTGATTCTGTTGCCGAACAAGAATCAATTTCTTTCACTAAATAGGTTGTATTTGGTCCCCTGAAGGCTCTACCTCCGAGGGAAATAGGTCCCAGTAGCAAGCGATCTTCATCAGCCTTCTCCTTCTCTTTGATCTTTCCTGAAGGATACCTACTTCTTGGATGTTGGATGTGGGATACGCGCAATTGGGGCTTTGGCTTGAAACTACCAGCGCCTTGTTGTTAACTTTAGTGTTATAGCACGATAGTTTCTTTTGTATCTTGACAGTCCCACTGAGGCTTCCACTCTCCTAAACGGTCCCACTAGTTGGAACCGAGGGGGGCCTCTGGGTGTCAACCAGAAATCTCAGGGAAAGGCTGCAGCCGTAGCTGGCGGCAACCCGTCCACAGGATTAGGGTTATTTCACAAATATCCACCTTACGGTGAACCTTGTGAAGTGCCCTGGTTTGGACCAACACGAGAACTAGATAAAGCGGTTCAGGTGCGCCTAATTATGGCTCTAGTCGTCAACTTGACGGGTAACTACCCCATCAAGCCCCTTTGAATCGGAATTATGCTGACTTACACAAGCTGAGGGAGGTCCCAGTATTAATGGTGACTTTCCCCTTCCTTGGACAGCCCAGTCATAAAGCCGCCATGTTAGACCGAAACGGACCAGTTCAGGTTCCTCGTTCCGGCGCTTCCACGACCTCTCTACAACAGGGAAGTCCAAGAGCGCCTCGCGTATAAGGATTCAAAGCTACAGTGTTATACCAAAGTACCCAAGCAAGCCAACTCTCCATCCAAGATCGGAGAGTCGTTCGCTCAAGTATTTCGTACTCATCATCACTAAGGAGGCCATCCAGATACCATTTTCCTTTCGGTAGTTTGATATCTTTCGGCTTAATTGCCTCAATGAGACGCGCCTTTAGTCTACCCTCTAAGTAAGGATCAAGAGGTATTCCTCCTCCTAACCAAAACTCAAAGGCTAAAGGACAACCACTGTTTGGTTTATGAAGAACAGTCCACAGCCGCTCCCAACGATTAGATCGTCGCGAGCGTAAGCTGCCCAACACACGATACCCTGCCCCACCGATACGGAACAACACATTGAAAGATTTCATAGAGTGTGTCCGAAAGATGGTCAACAGACCCATGGTCGACCGCGCTAATAAGAGAGACCTCATCGAAATCGGTGAGAGATCGACTAGTCCCCCTTTTATATGAAAGCGGGAAGCAAACTCATAAGCCCCAGATCTAGATATCAAAGATTTCGCTGTTGATATTTTGACACCTAAATCCGAGACTATACTGTAGTATTCTTCAGCCACCCTACGATCCCCGATGACAACATCATCACCAAGAATCGCATAGGCCTTGAATAACCCGCGGTTCGGGTAAACCCGGTCCGCAGCTAGCCACACTATCGCATGATGCGACAGCGCAAACAGTGCCCAGGATGAGTAGTAACCCAGAGGTTGACCAACTTGAAAGTTGATCTCCTTCTGAGAGCGGACCCAAGGCGGGTTCACCAGAAACTGGCTATATCCTAACCCTGAATCTACTATTGCGATTCCCGTGATACCATCAAACAACCAGTATAACATTTGATAAATGATCAGACGAGGCCACCTATCAGTGGCTGACTTAAGATCATAGCTATACACCTCCATTAGCCCTTTTAGGCGTCCTAGAGGCTGGGTCTGATGATATGTCCCATCGCCAGGGGGACGCCGGAGAACCGACATCGCCCAGTCGTGGTACGGTTTAAGCAAACGTTGTTTGACATAGTTCCCTATGACAAACAGACGCAACTTACCACCACCCTCAACCACACCTGCCAACTTGCCTTGATAGAGTGGGACCCGCGAGGAGTCCCGAAGCTCACTGAAGAAAGGATATACGTTCTTGTAAAAGAACATAATATCTTGCTCCCAGGCATCCAAGGAAATTGGTTGAAACGGCCACCTCAGCCGCTCACACCAAAGACCAGGGACGGAAGTTGCCAAACCCGTCCGTTCAGTCCTACTATCTTCAGACAAACAGAGGGCAAAGGCGCCTAATTCACTAAACAGCGACGTGAGGGGTCCAGTGATCACTTCACGAAACGCAGGCTTTGAGGCCTTTGTCCCATCAGATCCCACTTTCCACACCTCATGAAGCCGAGGATTCGGCATAGACTTCCAAGAAGGCTTCCAAGACATACCTTGAATAACGGTCATATCCTGGATCCATGGCATGTAGCGATGACAGAGCAATTTCAATTTTTGATCAAACTCTGCCATGATTTTCACTACACGCTCCCCTGCTTCGACGGGCCTGGTAATAGAGTCTAGATTATCCTTTGATAATTTATTACTCAAAAGAAGAATCTTCGACAAACTAAACCAGTACCATCGAACCAAGGTATCTGCTTTAGAATCACGCCGAGCAATCATCTTACGATGATAAGCTGGTATGATTCTAGGCAGACCGGATCTAGTGAGGGAAACTTGAACAGGCAGTAATTCATGCTGTTTAGGCACACCTCCATAGAATTGTAAGAGGCAGGCCTTACACTGCTTCAAATAAAGCGCAGTGAAGAGCAATCCTGACTGCCTGGCCAGCTTAATCACTGTCCTAGCAAACAAGTAGGCACTAATCCCAGATTCTTTGGTGAGACGACCAGTGACGATTAAAGGAACCCTTATTAAGAGTCCCTTCAATTGTCGAAGATGTTCAAACATCTTCCGCCAGGAGGCCTTAGGGACCTTTTCGAGTACATTAGTAAACATAGTAGCACGATAGGCTAGATTAGAATGTCTTATATCTGGTATCCCGTCGATGAGCTTTTTCTGTGATTCCTCACCCTAGGAGAGATTAGAACCAATAAGATTGGCTTCTAGGCGAAGAGCGTAGGATAGAGAGAGATAAGCATCGGATATATCGGTTGCAGCTGCCGCTGTGCGGTCTTGTAATTCAATTTCTTTTGCCTTCTTCTCTGAGAGTGAGGATAGTCATAAATCAAGAAAGAAAGGTCCCGTAGGGGCTTGCGCTTCCTAGTGCAAGGAATGAAAGCAATCGAAAAAGAGTCGTTAGGCCGAAAAGTGGAGAAGCAAGAACTCCGGTTTATGTCGCTAAAGCATATTTTTTGATTGAGCCTCCATCTTCTGATTCAGTTTAAGTGGAATCTCTTGCAGTTGCTCTTCCGCTACAAAGAGCTGATTCTCGAAGTCGATCTATCTGGTCTGGTTCTATCCTTTCCACTATTGGAGTGGAATCCCTTTTTCTAGTAATCCCCCCTTTTTTTTGGCTTATTCCATTCGATCTTCTACTTGGTTAACCCATACCCCTTTTAGTAATATCCTTCGTTATTTATCCGGCTTCGGTTGAACTGGCAACCTACTTTCCACTTTCCAACGGTTGAGTACCCGAGTTCGTAGCCCGATCGTCTTCCCTGACTTTGCTTTGAAAGTCAGCCACTTCCTCTTCAATTTACTTATTGGGTGCCCCTCTCAAATAAGTAACTAAAAGGCGGTGGTCGAGCACCTAAAGGTCCTTATCAGTCGAGCCCCCTAAAGGGTCCTTGCACTAGGAAGCGCAAGACCCTCCGGACCTTTCCTGATTCAGTTTCTCTTTCGGGGTAATCCTCCTGCAGCTTATTTTGAAGCCTATGTTCCGGTTTCGGGGGATGAGTTTCCTGCCGCTATTTCATCTTTTTGTCTACTTTACTATTTCGAAGTCAAGCCTACATACACCTCCTGTCCTTCTACCTCCTCCCTGGGTAGTCGAGTAAGTACCACACACAAGGCAAAAGCTCTTGCTTGATCCGCCCTCCAAGGCCAAGGGCTACTGATTGTGCTTGTGCCAGCTACGTCTTTCCTCTACCTAAAGGTAAGGTATTGTGCCACCTCAAACTCAAAACTATATTTATCAAACTCAAAACTATATTGATTACCCCTCCCCTCTTTCTACGGTACCGGAGGATCAGTTGCTGGAGAAGAGGAATCCTGTAGATCGGCGGAATCTCTGTTCTCACCCCCTCTCGCTAAAGAAAGGAACTAGTTAGGATATACCTTGGTATTGGTCCTCAACCCAGCGGAAGGGAAAGGCAGTGAAGAGGCTCCGGCTCCAAGGTCCAGCTTCTTTCTCTTTTGCTTAGATGGCGAGGAATCTTTGAACCTAGAAAAACTAAGAGCTTCGTCCCTCCTCTCCTGTGAGGAAAGACCCACCTCGAGTTCAGCGGCTGCTTAGTAGAGCAAGGTTTAGTTCTTTTCTTCCTAAGGGCTTCACTGGTAAAGAATCCAAAGAGTTTCACTCAGTCATATACCCCCTCTACCAAAACCCAGATTCTCTGCTTTCGGGTTACCCCATTACCACTAAAGCTCGATATTGATCTTGATCCCTATCCTTTCTTTGATTAAAGAAGGAGCCTTCACTCCGCCCCAGCTACCTTTACCCTCTTTAGGAAGAGTTATCGTATTGTGATTGATCCTTTGGTGTATCACTCTCGATCATCTCCCACATAGATGTATAAGAGGGTATAAATTCTTTACCTTTAATCGATCTAAGATGAAGAGGTGCTTCCATATACATTAAGATATAAAGAAGCACATTTAGGACTAAAGAGATTCAAGGAGAAAGGGTCCTTCAAAATTAGGAGTAGGATACCTCCATACCTTGGATCCCTTACATCCAAAGGTCCAATTTGATTCCAGACCTTCCTCAAAGGACTTAGGTTTGACTATTTTATAATCATGATAAGTTTTTTAGCTTTTTTAAGCTTAATCTTTCTTTTATTCCAGGGCTTGTAACCTCAAACTTCTAGCTCAACTAAGAAGAGGGCTTCATTATATTCACACTAGCAGTTAGGTTTGGAAAGCAACCCTTAAAGAAAGAACTGCATCATGGCCATAAGTTGGGGCAAATATAAGGTTACCCACCACCCGAGGGATAATAATCTTTTTCCTATCAGGCTTTGTCGAGTTAGCTTCAAAGCTTTGCTCCTTGTAATTCCTATCCTAACGCTTTGCTTTCTTCGTTTGCATCCGCTGTTGGATAATCCAAGCCAAGTCGACTCTCCCTTTTCCTCCCCTTATAAGAGAACAGCTTTTAAGGTTGAGTTAGCAAGTCCCAGGGTATGCCCCGTCCTCTGTATTAGTTGAGAATCTTTCCTCTTCTCTCCCTGCGGTTTCTCCTATACAGATCCTCTGTCTTTGGCTGAGCCCTCGCTCTCCTTCCCTTCCGATAGCTCCTTCCTCTGTCGAGTTAGCCACGTCTTTCTCACCCTTCGCGGGATATGGCACCTCCTTTGAAAGAGAATCGGGATCGAGTTAGCACCTGCTTTCAGTCGAGCTTCTTTCCGGTCAGACATATCCAAAAGACCAGTTCCCTACCCTACTTTCCTGTGATGAAAGAAAAGGGCTTTATGCCCCGGTTTAGTACTCGTGGAAAAGAACCTTTGCTTCGGTCGAATTCGAATACCCCACTCCCTTTTTAGTTCTTTCAGAATCAAGATTTGATTGAGGAATCTCCTTGCTACGAATCTACTGAAGGAGAATCTTTGGTTTAGAGTTTAGAGGCTGAGTCGAGCTTTCTTCAAACGTTGTGTCAGCATCTCCGAGAACCTCAACTGCGAAGTCTAGTCTAGCTTTCTTTGTCGAATAGTTCGTTGCAGTTTAGGCTTTCCTCGCCTCTGTCTTTGGCGGAAACTTCTTCCTTAGCCTCTGAATCTCTTTAGCTTTTGGAGGAATCCCCGTACCCCCTGTGACTTATGCCCAGTGTTCAAAACCTTTCTAGTAGAAAGCAAGTAACCGCGGGCAAGCATCTTATCCCTTCTCGGTCGAGTAGCTTCGCACCTCTCGCTGTCGCTCGAGCAGCTTTCGCACCTCTCTATGGTCGGTTAGTCTTACATTCTTTGTTGTTAGCTCTAGCATAACTAGATGCCTTTGGAAAATCTCTTGGTGTATAACTCTCTATCGATCGATTCCACCTCCTATCCCCATTATTCAACTCAATTCATTCTTTTTTCGAACGAGTCATATGAAGGTCGAAGTATAAGCCCTGTGTAAAGGAGCACCAATCCCGAATAGCAGCAAAAAAATCCTCTCTAATGAGACTCCAACAGTCCCTGCCAGTGAAAGCATCTGGGCCCGGAGCACTGTCTGGCTTAAGATCCTGCATCGCTTTCATCATAGTCTGAAGGAATAGAAGAAAGCATAGCATGATGATCCGTGGATGAGGGGATTCATTCCACCAAAGGGCTTCTTTCTTGGGAGGCTGTCCATTTCGTGACTAAGACGAGAGAGATTGTGACTCGCAGCCAATCGGAAATCGGCTAAACAATTCTTTTTTTTTGATTACTGAGGGCAAGCTGCTTTCGGTATTACCTTTACTCAGCTCGCTCAGGGCAAGATCCTTCGCTAGCGAGGCAGCTGGGATCAAGGCTTTGTGGCGATACCATTTTGACCTCAACTCTGCGCTATCCTTATTACTATCTATGAGCGGTGCACCCACTTCGCTTCAGAGAATTCTTTCTCCCACACACCTTTGCCCTTTTCCTGTCTTTCAGTTGCCACAGTCAAAATGCACCTAATTCCTGATCGTAGACCTTCTTTTTCTAATAGTGAACCCGCTTTTCAGAATGCTATTCCAGCAAATCTTTCTAGATTTAGTATTTGCTTTCCTGAAAAATTTCTATGCTTCAATTTCGAGGTAGCCAAGGAGTACGTTACATAGGAGGTTGTCTTTCCTGCTTTAGTTTATGACCTGTGTTCCAACCCCTATTATTAGTAGAAAGTGACAATTCCCGGTAGTGGAGTACCCTTCGACCCTGGAGCAAGAGGGGAGTTCGCCACCGAACCCTATCTTCTAAATCGTTAAGCCTCGGGACTCATGCCAACTCAACTCTCTGAATCTTTCTTTGCTACGAATCTACTGAAATTGAAATTGACATCTTCCCAGGGTCGAGCATCTTTCTTCGATCCTGGCTTTCAGCTTGAATTGAAGTTCGCAGTGAAATGACATTAGAGAACACGTGGAAGAAAGATTTCCTTGATAAGCCTTTCAGCAGTCTAAGGTATAGCCTTCTTTCTTGCTCTCCCTCTCTCTTCGGTCGAATACCCAAGTTCATATCCCTTCGATCTGGTTCCTCGGGTTCATTCCTTTACTGAGGGAGCTTCTTTGGACGTTGTGTCTTTTCTCCGAGCGGGGAATCGTCTGCAACTCGAGCTCTTTGAAACTCTGCAATTGCTTCGGTTTATCCAATTCCCACTAAACCTGATCCCACATAACCTGACCCGGATGTCACTAATGCACGAGCATAAAATGAATGAATTCGATCGATCAGTCTACCCGGCTTCAAGGAGATGGGTCGGTTGTGGATAGAGAGGTAGGGATCACCGGATGGATGTGGAGCAGTTGTAGGCTTTTTGATCAAAGCTTTATGGTCTCATTCATCCTTTCGCAAGCTCATCAAGTGGGCTTGGAAGCCCCAGTTGGTACTGTCGATTGATGTACCCCATCCGAAAGCTCCGCTATCTATCTGAATAATTGACTCCCAGAGGTCTTCTTCCCCAACCAACGGTTTGCTACGTTTGTTCGTTCTGTACACTCCCCTCGCTTCAGTACTCGCTTTGCTACCGTTAGTATGTATACAAGGGGCTCTAGCCTATAGAAGAGGGTCCCAGTGCAGAAGTAGAGAATTCAAGTAACAAAGCACAGGCTCAAACCAGATCGTCAAGTACTTCCCGATCAGTCTCACTAGCGCAGCGGATTGCTCTTTCTTTAGTTAGGACCGCCATGAAAGATGGGTGAAAAAAAGCCTAATGAATGGTCGACCACATTCAACGGTCAAAACTCATGCGTTGAGCTCCTTTTCTTAGAGAAGAAGTGAGACTTTGAAGGATGGGCGAGCGCCCTCTTTGGGGCGCAGGTTTCCGCATCCGAAAATGGGTCTCTCTTTCAATCTTATATAAGATTCAAGGTCAAAGGCAGTCTCTGTAGATTCAATTCCAACTCTTTGTTCAGCAGAGGCACTCGCTTAAGCCGCATTTTCTCATTCAAATCTTCCCCGGCAAGAGCACCCGAAACGATATAGCAGGCATGTTTGGAGTATGAAGATGAGGCCTGAGACCAATAAACAAATTCTTAGTTGTTCCAAGATCTATTAATTCAGCGAAGCGTAAAAGGAAGCACGGGTGGGTCCAGATGACTAGGTTTCTTTGGGAAGTCCCGGATACCATTCCTGCGTAATGGAGGTAAGTCGCCCCACGGCCTTATGGAGCTTCCGTAGATCGCAGGAGATGGTCCCTTGATCCATGTACAACTGGGTCCAATGAGTAATAAGAGGCTTACCGCTTTTATTCCACCTGTCTTGACTTCTATTTATTTCGTGAAGCTCACGATAAGGAGTCCGCAGGAGCCCCTGCCTTTGGAGTTAGTACGAGCCCCTCTTTGCCTACCTTTTCTTAATAGAAATAGATTCCTGTGGTTCTGGGCAACTTATCTAACCTGAAGGTCCAGCTAGGTATAGCCTTAAGACCCCAAACCCGCCTTTAGCACTAGGATTGACTACATTCTATGAATTCGCTACACTGGCAGCTCCTTCCTTGGTACCCCCCCTTCCTCGTCGCTACGCTCCTTACGGGGGAACCCCCCAGATAACCAGCTGACAAGTTACGCTCTCACGTTCACTCGCTTCTTCCCTTACGCTAAATGGACCCCCCGCTCACTCCCTAGTACGTTCGAAAGAGTCCTTGGGCGACTGCGCTCACTCACTCTTTAGAAAGAAGCTACGCTACGCTTGTCAAGAGAAAAGAACCGTAGGGGCATCTTCTCTATATAGTCAATCGGTTATTCCAGTACGGCAGCTTGAAGTAGAATATTCGTCTTAGGTAGTTTCTTCCTAGCCACCTTTTCATAGCCTATCCTTGCACTAGGAAGCGCAAGCCCCTACGGGACCTTGCTTTTTCTCATGTGACTGCCTAAAGGCAAAAATGCATAAATAGAGTCATTCCTCTTTTAGTATGAGGTTGCATTCCTACCCTAGCGTGAGTATCTATTAGTGATCAGACGCAGATGATAAGATGTTAGCTTCTTCTCCTTCTCGATCTGGCTATCCGGTCCCAGTATGAAAAGATTACAGATTTCCCCGTGCTTTCCGAATCCTCTATCGCAGTAAGTCCCCACGAGTTCGATTTAGGGGTTTAACCCCATGGAGTTGCTTTCTTCCAGTTCATAAGCCTCCCACTCGACTTCTTCTCTCCCTTAGCTCTCCTGTCAGCTACTATACCGTAACGTTAACCTCTGACTTGATGGTTTGCTCATACACCTTTATTGATGGCTATTGGTCTCTACTGATCTGCTTCACCACCTCCCCAGTTCTTTGGTCATCTTTCCCTCTCTCACAGACCTCAATCCAGCCTATTCATCCTCATGGAAGAAGAAGGATCAGATCCTTCTCAGTTGGTTACATACCACAATGAGACCTACTGTCTTTGCCCAAGTTATTGGATACAAGACAGCTCGTTCCACTTGGGAGGCTCTTGACAGGGCTTATACCTCCCAGACCAATGCTCGATATTACCAGATAAAGCATTACCTTTTGAATATTCGCAAAGGTTCATATTCCATTACGGAATATATGGATCGTATCCGCAGGCTCACAGATGAACTATCTCTTATTCAACAACCAATGAGTGATCGATAAATTATTGGTTGTGTTCTTGCAGTTTGATTAGATAAGCTTGATCTTGATTATGATGTGGTTGTTAATACAGTACACACCATGTCCACCACACCCTCTTTTGAAGAAAGAAAAAGTATGCTTCTCAATCGTGAAAAACGATTAGAAGTATATCACCATACCTCTCAAGATCGGTCCACTACTGCTCTTCTTGCTTCCAACAATTGTGATGCTAATCGTGGTTATAATAACCGCGGCACGAATCGGGGTCGCAACACTAATCGCACAACTTTTCACAGAAAAAAGAACTCTCATGGGACATCTCATGACCGATCTACTCTGATTTGTCAGATGATCTACGACCACCCTGACTCAAAAGTCAAGGCGAATGGGGTTCCTAACCAATGAGCAGCGAGCAAAGAATCCGGGGAAATCAAAATCCCGGGAAGCACGCATATACCTAATTTCTATTTAAGCATCAATCTCAACGTCAAATTAAGATAGATTTCGAGATGCCTCTATTTCTATTTTGGATATACTGGGATCAAGATCCTTAGCTATTCAGAGCTATTCAGAAAGTGGAATCGGGGTTGAGGGGTGCGCATTCCTTTACGCATTCAGCTGACCTTTCAATTACCGTGGGAAAGCCTCACTCTCGGTGAAGCGGATGACTCATCTTGATAACAGAATAAGCCGATGCGAGTCTAACAGTTCCACCAGTAAGGAAGGAAGGGGAAAGAAGCAGGCAAAGCAGAGATTGAGGAAGCGTAAGCTCACTCGACCATAGGAAGAGGAAGCGCGACACTGCTTAGGCGTACTTTTTGATCCTAATTATGGTATGCTCCTATATCATACTGATCTGATTTCGACAGCGCACTGACGGTGATATGCCTTGAACTTCTTGATCGCCTAGTCCAGATTCTCGTATTCCTGCCACAGAATGTCCAACGGAAGCCAGAAGGCTTTGCTTTCCTGTTAAGGGAAGGGAAAAGGGAACCTGCCGAATCAAAGCAATCCTCTCTTGGCATAGCTGAAGCTCCTTTCCTGGACGACTGTTAGCGGTTCCAAATTAGGCTCAGTTCAAAGCCTTTGGATGTCTCTCTAACCAAGGCCTATTAGTTTAGAGTCAGATCAGCACTCTATCCCATTCATTGATTTAGCTATTCTGGTTGGCTGCGTACCACATACCAATAGTATTGCAAACTGAAACTGTATAGCCAGCCTGAGCACGAAGACAGAAGTCATGTTCTGCATGCAGACAGATAATGCCTTTCAATCAATTCCCGATGCATCTCTTCTTGCCAGTCCGATCGTGAGAGCACTGTTGGTAATATGCACACCTTGTTGTACATGACCTTTGACTGCGCTTGCATATTTAGCAGCCTAAGTAATAACTCATTGCGCTGCTTTCCAATTCTCGTCGTATGGATATGTTTATCGGCATTCTATCCTTTGAGTGTTCAAATACTAATGAATAGTGTACTCCATTTTTGAGGCATTAACTGACTTTCGACAGCCATGTGCCTAACTATCCCCCGGTCAAGTGAGGGACCCATCAGAAACATAAGCAGACGTGTGAGTCTTGCTTTCCATTAGCGAGGAAGGAAGCAGGCAAAGCAAGCGTAATTTCTGATTTCATTCAGAGTGAAAGGTTCCCGACCAAACGAATCGAAGCAGTCTTCTGCGGCTCGAAAGCAAGAAACGGAGGCTTTCAAGCTAACGAGGCTCGCCCCTATCTCTAAAAGGGCTTGGCTTCAGGTCTATGTTATGGCGAATGGAAGCGCAGATTAGCAGGTGTCCGCTTGACTCAGTCATAGTCTAGCCGACCAACTGGTACGCGCTCGAAGCCTATTGGAGCTAGAGCAATTGAAAATGGTAGTGATCTCACTCCACGCATTGCACATTTCTTTTTTTCATCCAAACTGTGCACAAACTGGGCATGGTGATGGGAGCAAGGTTCAAGGTACAGAAGGATTTGACTTCTATTTCTTTGATGCACCATATGCTAATTCGACTTTGGAAGCACTGATGTCAATCTTCCTACTTTGCTGCACACGACTTTTTCACGGAGTCTGCTTCCACAGTTGCTTGAGCGACAACCTAACCTATTCTATTGCCTTGCGTCCCAACCTTCTTGCTTCTCGACTTTCTTTAGTGCCAAAGACCGATGACTAGTTAACCGACTCCTGGTCGACATGAGGAATACATCTATTCTTCTGGTAAAGTGGACGAGAAGAGCGAGTGTCTGTCCAACTACTCTAACCAGGAGGGGGATGATAGGTGACAGGCCAATTGGAAGCTTGCTACGGTCTAGTCCGGACGGACCTGGAAAGCGCGATGGATATGATCTACTTGTTATCAGCCAATGCATCCTCTTTCTTTCCGCTTTTTCTGTTAGCCAGCTTACCGATCATGACTGCACTGTCTCATTTTATGCTTCTTCTTGCTCCGTGCAGAATCGTCATACCAGCGCCCTAATTGGTCATGGTTGTAAGCGTGGGGGGCTCAATTACATGGACTGTCTCCATCTGCCTTCTTCTGCTACTGGATTTGCTTGCGTGGGTGTGTCTTCCTCTTCTTCTTTGGATAATCTATGACATCGTCGGCTTGGTCATCTGTCTCGTGATCGTTTGAGTACTTTAGTTCGTAGTGGTGTCCTAGGTAGTGTCCCTGTGTTGGAGTTGTCTCCATGTATGGCCTGTAAACTGGGAAAACACCCTACCTTATCCCTGACGTACGACGTCTGTTTCTGCTTCTCTTTTTGATTTAGTGCACTCTAAAGACCGATTAGAGGTCGTCGCCGTCACCTGCCTTCCACTTGGGGTCCAGTCATGATATTGGTTACCATGAGGGTGAGGTTATTTGAGCTCATCACCTAACCGACCCGCCAGCCTCCCTATATTTA
>Ga0115842_100244_pt1 | contig 20937 bp, 18 predicted proteins | sample InSIn2SAF170_2_FD_83856 | JGI IMG/M metagenome (GOLD analysis project Ga0115842, IMG submission 83856)
TTTTGGGATGGAGGAGGTTCTCCTATTTATACAAAAATTTAAGAAACTAACTCGTTAATGGGGATCCACTAATCCCTCATATGGTTACAACCAATATGAGACACATATTCCTTTATCCATGATTTTTTCTCCATGAGAGAATTCGAATTTGAGTTTTGGAGGCCACATAAGAGAGAGATGCAGAGCCAACCAGACTCCATACAGAGCCAACCAGGGCCACGCAGAGCCATCCAGACGCCATACAGAGCCAGCTAGGGCCACGCAGAGCCATCGAGGAGTTGCCCAGTACCTCCGAGAGCCAGCGTGGGTGATGCAGAGGCTCTAGAGGCTGATCTAGTGCCTCCAGAGGTTGACATAGGGGTTATTGGGTTGACGTTGGGCCAGGAAGGCCTGACACAATCCCTATAGGCAGACGCTGGGGTTTTCATGGTGCAGATTGGAGCTGGGAGCTGTTGGAGTGTTTATCCGGGGTTTCAACTGGATTATCTACTTTCGACTAGAGAGGTACTATTGTCGAGATTATTCTCTGTTGGGTGAGCTGGTTTTGGTTTCCCGCATTGGCTTTTTTTGGGGACATTGGTCCAAAAACAATGATGTCACTTGTGTGCTTGTTTTGTTTCCTTCAATTGATGATCTGTAATGTGTTGAGGATGTACTTGTATTTATTTTTAATATTTACATGGTAAATAACTTGTTAATAAATCAGAACAAGTAGGCAAAAATAAATCAAAAAAGTACGTGAAGGGTTTCTAACAGTTAGACTTTGAAATTCCAACAGACCTAGGGTTTGATGGAATAAGGGCACATGACCTAGGGTTTGATAGATTTGATGAGTGTTGAAACCACTCAAGGTCAAGGTAATGAGAAAAGGCTTCTTGAAACAAATATTAGCTATGCCAAAGCTCATGAAACCTTCAAGGGAGTCCTTCAATTGAGGTATGAAAAACTAGGGTTTTCATCTTAGGACAAACACTTACAGCAAGAGAATTTATGGATGAAATTGGAGTGGATACCCACCAAATTGATAAGTTATGAGGCAAACCCTGCCTTCTTGATGTTTAGGCTCTCCAATCACCCAAATAAATCTTGCGTAGAATTTTTCACCAAGCCCTAGTTTTCTACCCTAGCCTTGAAAGGACCTATTAGCCACCAAAATTGGGTACCCCTAGGAGAGTTTTTCTCCTGTTCATCCTCTTTGAGTCAACAACCAACAACCCCTCTCAACCTTGTTAAAATTTGCCTCTTGTCCACTTTCTTTTCTTTCAAAGGCATGATTTATGAACAAATTGAAGGTATGCCAATCGAGTTTTCCCATTCTCCCGTCATCGCTAACATCTTTATGAAATTCTTTGAGGTGAAGGCTCTCAACTGCTGGCATAGAAAGCCGAAGTGTTGGTTCCGGTTTGTCGATGACACTTTTGTCATTTGGTAACACAAGAGGGTCGCACTTGATGACTTTCACTCTCATCTTAATAGCATTTCCCCTCAGATTCAATTTACCATGGAAATTGAAACTAACAAATGCCTTCCCTTCCTTGATGTCCTTCTCTCTCGGCAACTTGATGGTTCCCTAACCCATCAAGTCTACCGAAAAAAGATACACACTTATCAGTGTCCCCATTCCCATTCTTACCATCATCCATCCCAGAAATCTGGTTTTCTCAAAAGTCTCATCTCTTGAGCCCTTAAAATCTTTGCTTCTCAATTCCTTCCTTTAGAAAAAACCTAACTTTTCAAAGCTTTCAGAGGCAATGATTACACCCATTCGTGTAAAACCTTTTAGGATGTTTCCAATCCTAAATCTTGATCTGTTCCCCTCTCTCCTCCCCAAGGTCAGGTCTCTCTTCCCTATATTAAGGGGACCACTCATCTCATTTATGAAATCTTATCGAAAAGAAATATTAAAACCACCTTTAAACCTCATAGATGTTTGAGGTAGATGTTTTGGTTAGTCAAAGATAAGTCTGACCCTATGTCATGTTCAGGGGTTTACCAAATTCCCTGTTCATGCATAAAATCTTATATTGGTCAAGACTGTTCGTCCCTACAAAGCTCGCTTGAAGGAAGATATAGATGATACTAACCATCCTCGTTTACCTAAGTTGGCCATTGCTGAGCATTCATTTAATTCAAAACACCTTGATTGCTTTGATGAAGCCAAAATCCCTGCCCTGTTTCCTTTTTACAACCCTTGCATAATCAGGGAAGCTCTTGAAATCGAGAATCACCCCAATAATTTCAATAGGGAACATGGATTCAAATTAAGCCAATCCTGGAAGTTTGTTATCATAGTTTTCAAAAATGACCGATCTGAAATGGAACCTGGTTAAACTAGTCAATTCATTAGCCATGGCAATCAAACCGGTTGAAAAGCCCGGTTTTCTTAACAACGCACTGGTTTTTTGGTATGACTAGCCATAAACTGGCTAGGTTATGAAGGAATTGGTCGGCTTTTCGAAAAACTGGTCGGCTCCTTCATAAATCGGTCAGTTTATTGCCAGGCTAGCTACAAACCACACAAAATGCTGTTTTGTGAGTTTTGATGCCATTTTGAGGGAAATTTGTGGTTGTTTCTCTCCAAAAACAACTCCTCTAAGAAAATCATGCCTCCCCTCTCATTTGCCTCACACATATCAACCCTAGAAACACGAGAAATCAATGGTAATGTTAAATTCTTAAAGTAAAAGTGACATTTCCTTTATTCTTCATTTTCATCCTTTTACTTAAATTTTTAACAATACCATGAAATGACTCAGGATGTTTGAGAGTGGTTTCAATCTCATTGGATTTCATATGGAGAAACTGTAATTTTTGAGTTCACTAAAAATTCAACAAACTTAATGGTTTTCAGGATTTCATGGTTTGGGGGTTTGTAATGTTTCCATTTGATTCTATCATGCATGAGGGTATGAGATTGGCATTTGTTCAAGAGCATGAAGCTCTTTAAAAAACTAGATGTTGGTGGCATTTGTTTTTGAACTTGTTGATGTTGGTGGCATTGATTGTTGAACTCCTCTACCATGGCCTTAACAGGAATGTACCCTTCACACAAAGGAAGATACTTGATTAGGGATGCTAAGATATTTCTACCACATATGAAGGCTGAGGAGATGAACCCTTCACTCAAACCAAAATCACTAGTTAGGCATGTTAAACTTTTTCAATTTCTGTCATATTATAAGGTTGAGCAATCCAAGTTTGAAGGCTTTGAGCGAGATGATGTTTGTGTATCTCTTGCTGATGATCACATTTGTAGTAGCACTTAATCAATGATGAGTTTCATGAGTGATCATGTTGATAAGTGATTTATAGTTTTGATGTCTATTTTTGTTGCTACTACTACCACCACTGGTATGGTTGCAAAGGAGTTTTTAGGAGTCCTCAAACACTCAGCGAATTTATTTATGTAGTTCGTGTTGATGATCTCTTGTCTAGTAGTGGTGATGAGTTTGATCATGATGAGGAGTGATCATGTTGATCATTGATATGTAGACTTGTGGTAGGCCAGTGACCCTATAACTCTTAACATTGTTTTTTGAGTCTAGAGGCCATTTAGAGCCTCATTGATTATGTATTCTGTTGCTGATATGTATTGCACTTGGTGCCAAATTGATATATTCACCTTTACCTGGTACATAAATGAGCAAACTTCGAATATTTTATCTCTATTGGTTTGGAATCATGGTTTTAAATCTTAAAAATAGTTGTTTTCATTAAAAACTAATTATTTCATGTATTTTTTTAAAAACCGGTTCATTGAGATTTGACCAGTCCTTGTTTGACTAGTTCCAATTTGAAACCCGATTTGATAGTTGGAGCGGTCTGGTCACTGGTTCCGGTTTTTAAAACTATCTCTGTTATCCATCACCCTTCGCGTTAATTTTGTTTTGCTTCTTTCAACTCTGATTTGTTTATCTAATTTATTTTAGCTTGTTTATTCTCCCTTATTTAATCTAGTCTAATCCATTCCATGTTTTGATTCTGCTCCAAAGATATTTATATTTTATTGGTTTAATTTTTAATAATTATTATTGCTAATTGTTTTATTTTATTGTTAATTGTTATTTATCGTTTATGGTTTTTTCCTCTCACTTTTAATTCTTTATTTATTTATTGATGTTTCCTCCTTAACTATTTTAATCAAAAGTTTCATTATTATGTGGTTGATTTTTAATCCAATATTTTTCTTTATCCCTTTGACTTGGTCCTTTTCCACTTCTTTGAATTTAACTTAATTATTTAAATCAAATGTCCGTGTTATTTTTTTTTTAATTGGTAATTATTTCATTCTTTGAATTCCCCCTCTTCTTTATTTATTTAATATCTGATATTATTTTCATTATTAATTTGAGTTTTATTGGTTTTGTTTTCAATTTTTTTATTTTATTTTATTGTTAATTTTCTAAATTAAAAGTTTTATTATTATTATTTTAATTTTAAATCAATATAATTTCTTTATCCCTTTGACTTTGAATTTAACTTAATTATTTAATTTAAAATCTTTTATTAATTAAATCAAAATCTTCTTTATACCCCCTTTGACTTGACCCTTATTGACTCTCTTGAACACACACACACACATATCTATTATCCCTAACGACTAATTAATTTCTTTTTCATATAACGCTGACTAGCACTTGCTTGTTGTGGTTCAGTATTCTCTGGCCCACTCGAAAAGTTGGACATGATATTTATCCTATAAATAGTGCCATCCGGAAATCTTCTACGAATATGAATAATTGTGGAAATCTTCATTCTATTAACCTTCTTGTTGTCCATATGATGTGCCATTTTATCTTTGCTACCTGCGTCAGCCATATGTTTCCTCACCCATTTGTCAAGAGCACATGTTAGAAGGTGGGCAATTTGATCCAAAAGGTATGCTATTCATTGTGCAACCGAGTGATATGCTTGTTTTTCCTTTGGGCATTTGGCATGGATTATTGGGTGACTTGGAAGAAGTAAGGGATTTGATCGTGGTTTAGTTCCGTCACCTTAAATAGGGGGTTAATTTTCAATTCTAGTCTAGTGGGACCTCCCCTGATGGCCTATAACTTTAGGTGGGCACCACTTGGGAAACCCCAATTGAGATAGCATGGTCATGTTTTCCCATTCGATACTTATCACTTTCCTCTGTACATTACAAGACCTATACTCCACCTCCATTGGGTTATAGCACGCCCCCTCCCCTTGTCCACATATCTGGGTCGGGCTTGGAATCGTTTCCCCAAAGGTTGATGCAACTGAAAGAAAAGTCAAAGAAAGCATATCATGGCCACAAGCAAGAAACAAAAAGAGAAAATTATAAATGCAAAAGATGGTCGGGACATTAAAAAGCATGAGCTCTACCTCTTATCATGATTGCCATCCCCTGGTTCCTATGACCATTGTTGCACCATCACATCATAAAATGAACCCTTGCATGTCCCAACTCCTGGTGGGTGATGAGCTACCCCACCTTTAAGGGAGTAACCATTGATACACATCATTCACAACATGCTCTCATTTCCTAGAGCTTCGAGTAGTGATACAAAAAAACATCAAGAAAAAGGCAAAAGGCAATAAGAGGGTTGGAAAAGCAAAGGCTGGGGTAACTCATGCATCCTCGATTTCTCTCTTCTCACATATGTATGTCCAAAATGTGGACTTCCTCATTATTTTTACCCCTTTGACCATGACATTTGGCTCGAAGACCCTTTTCCCCTTTGTTCCATTATTATTCATATGCCATCTATTGATTCTAGGATGTACCTGGGGCTTGTCTTTCCCCTTAGTGGTTGGGAACACCTAATAAGGTCATCTATTAGCCACTTCTACCTAGGGAGGTAACACTATTACGTGATCAAAGCCCCAAATTTGGAAGGAAAGTCCTATTTGAAGTATCTGTTGGGCAATTTAATTGCTTAAATTGCTTTGATTAAATTATCAACCAGAGATACTTGTAAGCTTGTGATGATGCCAACAAAATATATGCAGGAGTAGGCAACTAATTCTATGTCTAACTAAATGATTTCTGATTCAATATAATATGCAATGGAAGAGGCTCCTAATTGAGGAGGTCTTGGTTGTCCTCCCTAAGACAAGAGAATGAATTTTAATTGTTGTTCAGGTTCAAATAGAGAGAGAGACTAACTTAGTCCCTTGATTGTCCCCTCGTGTACTAATCCAAACTAAGCTAAGATTCATTCATAAGCATAGGGAATGAAATAACTTGAAACTTAAAAACAAAAGAATGAATTTCAATTATCATGTAAATCAAATAGAGAGAGAACCTAACTTAGAACCTTGTTTGTCCCCTCATATGCTGATAAGATTTTAATTTAAAACTCATTCATCAATTACAAACAAATTCTCAAACATCTAGGCAATTAAATGAAATAAAATCTATTATGAAATAAAATGTTTCTTTGATCCTTTTAGAGTGAGCTCAATTCTCTTAAGAACAAAGTGACAAATTATTCCATATTCTACATTAAGACAATATATATCTAAAACTATAGAAGGGAAATTTATGTAAAATGAAGCTTTATTCTATTCCATCATAAGTTGGATATATGCTCCAAGAGTCCTTTTGGGATGGAGGAGGTTCTCCTATTTATACAAAAATTTAAGAAACTAACTCGTTAATGGGGATCCACTAATCCCTCATATGGTTACAACCAATATGAGACACATATTCCTTTATCCATGATTTTTCTCCATGAGAGAATTCGAATTTGAGTTTTGGAGGCCACATAAGAGTATCTTGGAACCTTTCAAATCACGTACACATGTCACCAAACTCATTCCACCTTTAGGTATAAGCAAATACATGTTACTTTTCTAACTTTTAGTCATAAATTCACTTTAAATACTTGAAATTAATAACTTTGGAAAATGAAAATATAAACCCATATGGTAATGGAAATATAGGGTTATGTAATGATAATGTGATGAAATGAGGTGACAAAATGAGGATAGAGGAGAAAATGGAGTGAAAATTTATGTTAATTTGGCAACCCAACAGTATCAATTTGCACTTGACTAACAAGCTTGGTCCACTTAGATACACTAATCATTATTGTACCTAATGTTGAAGATGCAACATTGGACATTGTGTGCGATTGACAAGTGGTTTTCATCATGGACTGGGAAACTTATCTGGGGCCCAAGTACACTAGAGGAGCATTATGACACCTTATAGGTGAAGCATTGCGAGCCATGTGACTCCTACCACTTGTAGAGCATCATTGCATTCCATGGGCTCCTACAACACGCCAATAGTTTACACTTTTACCCACATTATTTAGGAGATGATGGAGTTGGATCAGTGTGCCCTAGTCGACTAGTAGTGATCACATGGTTTGGTAGTTGATATATGGCCCAAATGAGGTTTGCCAGCTGATCTGTGGCCCATATGAGGTTTGTCTCACCCCTTAAGACATGGGAGGGCTAGCACTATCCTCTCATCCCTCAACGTGGGAGAAAAATTAGGGTATCCTATCACTAGGGGACCCATAAGACCCATTTTGTGCCCTAAACACAAAATTGGAGTCCATACGATTGATTTTCATGGAGATCTAGGGGCCAACCCCTAGAGTATGATTTTTGGAGCCCTCTTCACTTAGTTTGGTGCTAGAGGAGCCCAATACACGCACTCAAGAGGCATGCACATGCATGACATCAACATTTAAGCCCTCTTGTGGGTGGTTTATTATGATTTTACATTGGCTATGAGGTTGGCTTGTAACCTCATTTAGCATTTGTGAATTATTTTATGACTTGATGGGCTTTTAGGCTAAAATTAGAGATCACTGTACATGTATATATTGGAGAAAGATCATTTCATCTCTTAGCAACATCACTTGAAAAAGTCAATCCTTTAAAAGGAATTCACATTTGCTGCTTCATTGACTATTGGATTATCTTGGATGTATTTTGATGTTTCAAAGCTATTTTGGATTGTCTTTGGATCTATTTCTTCAGTGAATGTATGGATATAATACATGTTATCTTGTAAGTGCGTATTGTTGAAAATTTGTATTTTGAAATTGTCTAACATATGGAATTGCTACTTCTAGATTATGCTTATTTGTGCCCTAATTTATTGAAGATAAATTTTAACTATCTAGTTGAAAATTGCATCTGTCACTCATTGCATAACATGTAATGAATGCTCCTAGTGGATAAATTCTTGATAACTCCAACAAATTCCATTTTTCGTAGAAGTGGGTAATTGTTGGGAATCGATACCTAGGGCATTAATTTTTAGCTTCCTTAGAGACAAATTTAGCTTATGTTGAAGATCCTTGACCCGGCATGCCCAAAGGACAAGGCACTAGTCCAAGTTCATTGTGATCATTCTTACTTTTCATCCATAAATTCTTCTATTAAAATTTCAACTCTTTAAGGCTAGGATGTTAGACTAGGGCTTGGAGCGAAATTTTTAGGGTGAAGTTTTGTGGAGGCTTGAGAGCCTAAACATCAAGTTGAGGCTCTTGGCTTCTTGACCTACAAATTTGGTGGGCATCCGCTAAGTTTCCTCCATAAAATCTCTTGCCTAAGAGGGAATACCTAGTTTTTCCTCCTCAACTTGAGGGCTTTCTTGAAGGTTGTATTTGTACTTGTTGAAGTATATCTTAAGAAACCTGTTCTCTCCATTGCCTTGATCTTAGGAATACCTAAACTCAAACAAAATAAAAAAACGCTAGGTCTTGTGCATTTTCTTCCTAGGTCTCTCATAGAAAGCATATCGCTTCGTAGTGAAGCCTTATACCTGAAATTTGAGTCTTTGTTGAGAGATTCTAGCGTATCACCTTATACCTTAACTTTAGAATACCTTTCATGGGTGATCCTATTTTATTGGTACTTCTCCAATTGGTGAAAATCCGTAAAGAGCAGGGGGCCTTGGCGGTGGTGATAGTGGGCGATTGCCCCATTGTTAGCACATAGTCTAGCTTTTTGTTTTGTAGGGTTTCCATCTCCAAGGCCTGCTAGATTTTGTGGTAATATGACCAAAATTAAGGTGAGAAGAAAATGGATAAAATTGAGACATGATCACTAACCAAATGGACCAGTTCCTTGTTCCTTGGGAATATGGAGTCCGTAATGTGTTAGATTAGCCAAAGAGCTTCTAAGGAGGCTAAAATTTGATGCCCTAGCAAGCAAAATTCTAATGATTTCCTATGTAATGGAAGATGAATTTTTCATGTGAGAGCTACCGAAGAGTTCACCACAAAGGACATTCATTTGCATATTTATATGAGTAATGCATGCAATAGATCATCTAGATTAGCATTCAACAAGTTAGGGCACATTTGCAATTACTAGAATCGACAAAATTCCATACATTAGACATGTAAGAGATAAATTTTCAACATCTAATTACACTTACAAAATATGCAAAGAATCCATTCCACTCATCCAAAGAATAGCTCCAAAGACAAATCAATTCCAAATGTCAAAGTTCCTCAAGAATACTCCAAAATTGTCCAAAAGAGAAAAGTACCAATTGCTCAAGAGATTCGAAATTCCAAGTGATGACATGATGAGAGATCAAATGAAATGACCTCTAATATATATGTGATCTACTAACTCCTACCTGCCTACAAGCCCTTCAAATCATAAAATAATGGGCATACATAAGTCTAGGTCACAATATGACGTAGTAGCTTGTGTGAAATTATAGTTATCTCGATAAATGTAAGGTGAAATGATGACATTATGCTAGCATAGGCTTGCTTAGGGCAAGAGTTGAGCTCCTCAAATGCCATGACAAGCGTAGAGGGGCTCTAAAATCATAATCTAGGGGTTTGCCCCTAGATCTTTCCAAAATGTTGTAAACCCCAAATGTGGGTTTGGGGCACAAACTTGGGTCTCATGGGTCTCCAAGTGGTGAATAAGCTTGATTCTGTTCCAATGTTGAGGATGCTAGCCCTCCCATGTCTTAAGGAATGATGCAAACCTCATCTAGGCCTTGGATCAATTGCCAAACCATGTGGCCACTGCTTATTCGGATGGGGGCAAGTTTGTCTAGGTCCATCATTCCATGGATAATAAAGCAAATGCAGGAATGTTGTGGGTTTTGAAGATTCCCGTGGAGGCTATAAATGATGCTCTACAACTATCCAAAGTCCCATGGCTCTCAACTCATCACCTGTGGATGCCAATATGTCCCTCTGGAGGACTTGGACCCTAGTTAAGTTGTAGGCAATGATGATGGTGCTAGCCCTTGCATGTCTTAAGGCATGAAGCAAACCTCATCTAGGCCTTGGATCAATTGCTAAACCATGTGGTCACTGCTAAGCCAGATGGGGGCAAGCTGGTCTAGGTCTATCATCCCATGAATAATAAAGCAAATGCCGGAATGTTGTGGGTGCTGAAGGTTCCCATGGAGGATATAAATGATGCTCTACAAGTATCCAAATTCTTGTGGCTCTCAACCCATCATCTGTGGATGTCAATATGTCCCTTTGGAGGACCTGGACCCCAGTTATGTTGCCTAGACCTATGGATGGAACCACCTACCAAGTACACACAATATCTAGTGCTACAATTTTCACCTTGGGTACATTAATCATTATTGCATCTAAGGGAACTGAGCTTGAACGAAATGGGCCAAAATAACACTTCATTTGAGTCGTCTCTTCCAAATTTGGGGCTTTCGTCACATAATAATGTTACATTCCTAGGTAGGAGTGGTTAATAGACTATCCTATTAGATGTTCCCAACCCATAAGGGAAGTGACATGTCTTTGGTCCACCCCTCAATTGATAGGTGCCTTGTGAATGATGATGGAATGAAGGGGAAAAGACTTCATTGCCAAGTGCCATGGTCAAAGGGACCGACTACGATGAAGTACCTCATCCTGTATAGATGTGAGGAGGGGGCAATCTTGGACGCATGAGTAACCTTTGCCTTGTTTTTCCACCCCTTTATATTTCCTTTTATTTTTTTCTTGATATCTTTTCTAGTTGTATTACTACCCATAGCTTGAGGAATGAGAGCTTGCTTTGTATGGTGTATAAGTTCTATTACCCCGTTTAGGATGGGGTTGTTCATGGTCCATCAGGGGTTGGGACATGCAAGGGTTCCTTGTCATTTATGTGATAGGGGAACATTGACCTAGGAACTAAGTGGTGGCCATATGATAGAGGTAGAACTCATGCATGGCTTTTTCCCATGTGCTAATTTGTGAGTCTGAACGATCTTTTGCATTTCTATTTTTCTCTTGTTTTTGTTGTGGCCGTCATATGATTTTTTTATTTCTTTTAGTTGCATCGACCTCTTAGGGTGCATTTCCAGGCCCTAACTATGTATACGGATGTGTAGATGCCAATCCCAATGAACCAATGGTTAGTTGAACCCGAAGAAGGGAGGTGGAATAAGGGCTTGTAATGTAAGATGGAAAGTGGTATGTATGGAAGAGGGATAGATGGGGCTATACTATCTCAATAATGGTTTCCAAAGTAGTGCCCCATCCTAAAGCCATGTGCCAAGCCATGTGCCATTAATGGAGGCCCCATTACAGTAGGATTTAAAATTAACCCCACATTTAAGGTGAGGGAACAAGACTACGAACAAGATCCTTCTTTCTTCCAAGTTGCCACATAGTCCATGTCAAAATGCCCAAACACAAACAAGCATAAGCACTTGATTGCAAAATGAATAAAGTACCTTTTGATTGGAAGTCCACCTTCCAACATGTGCTCTTGACAAATTGGTGAGGAGACATATGACTGACACAGGTGGTGGAGATATGAATGACACATTACATCGGCTACAAGGTGCTTGTCGGTGGTTGCCAACTACTAGCTAAAAGAGATGAATAGGTGAAAAGTTTCTCTTCAGGGTTACCCGTTTTTGGTGGGTAACAATACAAAGGCACAAAGTATCAAGAGCTAGAGAATAGAGGGGGAGAGACAAAAGAAATAATGGAGATGAGAGGGTGAGGTGCCTGTTCTTGCTCAACACAATTTGATTCCGAAGGATCGCCTTCCACTTGCTTAAATAATAGTTCCTTGAATAATTCGATCTACAAGATTAGGAGAGGTTGCATGGCTATTATTGAGTCTTGGTTCACTTGAGTGGAGAAAAATTTGAGTTAATTGACCCTTTCTCAAAGTTAACGGGAGATAAACATTAGCTCTTGATAAACTTGGCACTTAGAATTGAGTGTTATTTTCCCTTTTTAGGCAATTTGTTGTCAACAATTCTAGCCACCTTATTTTTCCCTTTTTTTTATTTTTCTTTTAAATTTCCAACTTTAGAATTCTGTTAGCCTCTTCTTTGGCCATGAAATTCAAGTAGTCTCGTTTATCTCTTCCAATTGGAGGTGACAGGCCAAGTTCATGGAGGATAAATAGAGAGAATTTCTAGGAAAAAGTGAGATAATGGAGGAGAAAAATTAGGGGAATGAATGGAAGGTAATTAGGAGAGATTTAGGGAAGGTAAAATGCTTGAGGAGAGATAAAATATTAGGAGAGTATATAAATTTGCTTATGTGTGATGTCACTAATGAATCATCTAATTTTAAGCGACATGTGCATCCTCAACTGTTGCCACGTGTCCACCTTTCAGATTACCACCTCATGCTACTAAAAATAGGCACTGCTAAAAATAGTGATATGTGTGCAAGTCCACAATATTATGCTCATTAGTCTCAGAATGTGACTGGGAACCTAGATCAAAGCTATTAGTGCTGCCACCTAGAGATTTCTAAAAATTGAAAGTCCTCAGAATCTAATGACACCAGATGCAGAACTCAGTGGGGAATTTGAATAGGAAATTATTGGTGCTTGGCTTTGATTGCTAAAAATAGAAAGTTCTTAGATTTGGATGAGAACAACACCATTGGATTCAGAAGCAGTGGGTGACCTAGATGTCTAATTAGACTTGATGTGCAACCACTCAATGTTGCATTAATCATTATCGGGATAATATCAGCGCGAGGAAAAAATCGGGAAAAATTGTAATTATCGGGAAATAATCATTTGGTAAAAAAATATTCGTTTTTTTTCAATTTTTTTAATATCTAAACCATCTACAACATAAAATAAATAAATTGACACATAAATATGATAAAAGAACTAATATATAAGATGTTTAATATCATTTCTAGTGCTAAAATCACACATAACATTGAATAATGTCTTTAATAGTAAGTCCTGACTCCTAAGTCCCAACTCAGCCTCAAAATATCAACAAAATATATGATAATGTATCTCATCATGTCATAATGTCATATACAATAAAATGAAGAAAATAACTAAAGTCTAATCCTATTGATTTCCTCTGCCCCTCTTGCAAGAAAATGCCACAGTTTTCCCTTTCCCTCTAGATGTAGACGCTGGTGCACGTGTTGGTGGAGATGGCAGTGGAGTCTGATGTGCTCTAGAAGCTGAAGAACTAGATGTAGGAGCTATAGGAGGTAAACCACGTCCTCTACTGGTGGAAGTGCTAGCTCGGGCAGGTGGTGTCACCTCCTCCTGTTGTTCCTCCTCCTCCTTCTCGTCCTCCTGTTCCTCCTCCACTATATCCTGCACTAACCAATCATCAGTGGACTCCATGAGAGGGCTCTCGGCTTCAACTCTCCATGCAACAGTGGTGTCAATCCCATCCAATGAAATGGCCTACACATCAGGTGTTTTCTCAAGTTGCTTCACCCATAATCGAAGATTGTAGTAGACATAGACCATGTCATTAAGGCGATGGGACTCCAATATGTACAAAGACCATGAAATAATAATTAATAATTATAAAAAAAATATTGTTTAATGTATTCAAAAATTTATTTGGAAATTTGCAATATTTTAAATGTTTAAGTGTTAACCTGTTGCGCTTCTTGTTGTGTATTTTTTCAAATACATTCCAATTGCGCTTACATCTTGAGGAGCTACATGTTTGGATGAGGATGCAAATGGCAAGCTTTTGCAGAAGGGGTACCCTGCCACCATACATTTTCTACCATGCATCTACAACAAAATTACAAATAAAATTTTAAATAAACATAAGAAAAAAATGGAATTTGAAGAGACAATGGAATTTGAAACAAAGTTACAAACTAAAAAATACTTGGCATTTTAATCGTCTTATCAGTGATAGCCATGTCAAAGCCAAATGTGCCACCTTCCATCCTATATGTCTCAATTTGTTTAGAGATCTGTATACGTTGTTCTGGAGATCGCACCATCTTTTGGACACAGGTTAAGAATCCATCCATGATCTCAACATCAAAATCAAACTCACATGCGTAAGATAATGTAGGGTTCAGGAAAAGCCTAGCAGCATGAATGGGAAGATGGAGTGTGTTGTTCCATCACTCATCAATCACTCCCCTTAGGAGGAGTTGTCTCTGAAACCCATCATCTCCCTTCTCATCATAGTAGGCCCGAATGGCTTCTTTGGCCTTGTCCATGGCTTCATACAAATAGCCCATTGCGGGCTTCTCACCATCAACCAACCGAAGAACCTTTACCAAAGGTTCAGTAACGGCACACACCTCCTTTACTCCCGCTTAGAAGTCTTCCTGGTATGTAACTAGTTTGCATACGACCTCTCCCTCTAGTTTGCGGCTCATTGGCGAAGCACGCCACTCCTCTGAAAGAAACATTCTCTTCACATCCCACATAGAATTCAAGAGGGATTGAAGAGATATGAAACTGGTGGCAAACTGTGTAATGGTGGGGCACACCAACTCTTTGTTGTTGGTGAATCTTCTCATCAAGCTAAGCATAGATGTATGGTTATATATAAATTTTGTAATGCTTTTGGATGAATCAACAATATCTTTGACAAAGGGAATTTTCCCTATGTCCTCCAACATCAAATCAATACAGTGTGCAACACAAGGTGTCCAAAATAAAGTAGGATGCCTGTCCGTAAGCATCCTACTAACATCAACATAATTTGCAGCATTGCCCATTATGACTTGGACAACATTTTCTGCACCCACCTCCAAAATAAACACATCTAGCAAATCACATAAAGTTCTTGCATCTTTGATTTGTGCAGATGCATCAACATATTTGATAAACATAGCCCCCTTGGGACAACTAGCCAAGAAGTTTATAAGGGTTCTCCCCTTTTGGTCAGTCCAACCATCTGACATAACAGTGCATCCTGTTTGTGCCCATGATGCCCTAAAATCCTCCAATTGTTGGGTGCAGTCATGCTTTTCATTTTGAAGAATCCGACCTCTAAAATCATGATAAGAATGGATTTTGTACCTTGGGCCAACACTTGCAATAGCATCAACAACATGTTTGAAAATGGATTATTCCTTACAATGCTAAAAGGAATATCACTCAAGAGGAGAAAGTTTGCCAGCGACTTGTCAGCTTGTTCTTTCTTAGTTCTTGTTAGCATTGAACTGATAGATGGCTGTGAACCAGGTGTGGTTCAAGGAACAAAAAATGATGTGGCAGCTATCGGATTGGTTGATGCTGCAGTAGAACCAGTGCCACTTCCTTCAGTTGACCTTTTTAGTTGCCTTTTGATTTCTTCTTTGGCCTCTCTAGTTTGGTTTAAATTTTCCAATGCTCTCATGGCTCTTTGGATGAGTTCAGGATTTGTATTTGTACAAGGCCCTACATATTTTCCAGGCATTTGTGCAAGGTGATACCTGAACCTGTACACCCCTCCAGACATTGGGTGGCCACACAACTTGCAACTCAAGTTTAGTCTATCATTCGGAGCATTAGGTTCACCATATTCCCAGAAAGGATCCAATTTCCTTGGCATGTTTATTTTTGAACGTTGAAGTTGCAAACTTGAATGGTGTTTCGGTGCAGTTGTGAACCTATGGGAAAATAAAGATTACAATTTAGTATTTACAAAATTACAAGTTACAAATTTACAATTTAGTATTTTAATTTTTAATTTTTACATTGTACAATGAAAACCCAAGTTACCCAACCAAAAACAACCTTTCCAAAGTTCAAACACAAGTTACCCAACCATTCCAAGAATCCAAACCCAAGTTACCCAACCATTCCAAGAATCCAAACCCAAGTTACCCAACCAAATGGCAAAAGCAATGAAAAAAACATAAACAATGTTTAAAAACAATGAAAAAAAAAATGGTTCCCATAGTCATATCAAGTTACCCAACCAAAAGCAATGATGAAATACAAAAACAATCTTTAAAAACAATGAAAAAAATGGTGCCCATACCAAGTCATCCAACCAAAAACAATGAAAAAATACAAAAACAATGTTTTTAAACAATGAAAACAAATTTTTTTTAATCCACATACCGTTTCTATGGAGAAATCGGTGGTCGCCTCTTGATTTTCTCCTCTAAGCACTTTGAATTAGCTTCAAATCCTTTCCAGCTTAGTCTCCCAGCTCTCCTCTGCCCTCCGCGTGCGACTGTCCAAATGAATTCATAACAAAAAACCAAAAAAATTATATAAAGCCTCGCTGCCGTGAAGCCCTGCGATTTTTTCTGTTTTTATCGCGATAAATTCGAATTTATCATAAAGTCCGGCCAAAAAAAATTACCCGCGATAATTTCGTATAAAAATCTTGATATTTTCGGCTTATTGAAAAAATCACGATAAAACAATAAAATCGTGATTTTATTGCGATTTTCACAACATTGCAACCACTGATAAAAAGTTAAAATTGAAAGTGCTCGGAATCACATGTAAGTATAGACCTCACTGGAATTCTAAGTTCATAAGGACTCGGAATATGTGATCCATGATTCCATATTGTTGTGCCATCGCCGGAACTCCCTCTTCTAGAAAGTAGGGAACCTGCGGAGAATAACAACTCTCTGCAAACAGTGTAAAAAATGTGTCAATCATCACTGAATCATTGCTGTGACTAGTCATCGAGGAAACCTTCCCCACTCTGTATCTGTATCAATCTGTGAACCTCCAGCTGAGTGAAATGTGCTGGTCCATAACCCTCTAGATTTGTAAGGGGCACATTCAGGGGTTAAGAGGACCTCCCACAACATGAGAGGACGTGGGTGCATAACAATTGCAGTGTTGCATTTAAAACCTGACTTTTACCAGCTCAAAATCAAAATTGGATTTGAAATAATCTCAGAAGATATTTTTCTTATGTAAGAATGGAGGAAATTACCTTTTTTTTTTTTTTTAGTTTATTATAGCAGATTGACGTGAGAACCTAGTAGATTATTTCTATGTGTCAGTCAATAACAATGCTGTATGATGACTTTCATTGACAATTCCTGTTTTTATTCTACAGGTGAGCATAGAACCTGCTAATATCTTAAGAATACAGCTTCAATTGATTCCAAGGGTCCAAGATATTGCTGTCAAGTATTTCTTGCTACATTGGATGTGTACAACTTCTGCAGAAGCTCCACCAGTAGAAGATTTCAGCTCACAGCTTTCTTTACTGCATATTGGTATGGAATTTGATCATTGCAATGCTTGTATTTAGAATTTAACTTTGGTACATTTGTTACAGATGCAAGAGCATTAAATATTATGTTTTAGTGTTCATTTACCTTTATTCTTCTAGCAGTATATGTGTAAAATGCCACGTGTTTCTGTCAGGTTATTTTTTTATTCTTTTTATTTTTGTTTTTCCCAGAAAGGAAAAATCTGTATATGCAGCAGCATTAGTTTCAACTTTCCAAAAAATAGTTTACATACTGCCACAGGATAAATATTAGGCTTCACAACTATTGCTTTATGTGCTTAAATTATTAGCATCTAGCCTATAATATCTGTAATATAATGAATACAGAATGAAAGCTATAACTGATGATGAACAGAATAAAAGTGGGAATCATGGACTTGAAAACTGGAAAAGACAAAGAAATAGAGGAAGGAAATTGTGAAATGCTTAAACTTTTCAACCTCATAGTTGGGACACAAGAATGATGGAGTAGCAAATCCTCCAACCTTGAAGCTAAGTTACACGAAACAGGGAAACGGAAACAAGTTTCCGAAATGGGAAGCGATATGAAACGCGACCTTCCCAAATTTTGGAAACGGGGAAACACAAATATATATATATATATATATTAAAAATATTTAAAAATTATTATTATATATATGTGCAATCATAAAGCATTGATGATACATTATAATTTATTACATTTAAACATTAAGATTAAATTTACATCACATTTACTCATGAGTCATGAATGATCACATAATGAAAATAAAAATATAGGAAAATCCAAAAGCAACCTTTATTATATATCCAAGGGCAAAATCTCAAAATCAGCCTTTATTTATATTAGTATATGAGGCTGCAAGTATAATAAAGACTATAAGGCTGCAAGAACTATAGAGACAAAATACTAATCCTCATCATAACAATCCTCATCAAAAATAGAAGCAGCACAATGCTCAACAGTGGATGGTAGTGCTGAAGAAGGTGATGCACCAATTCCACTTCCAGATTCGGCCTCAATATTTAGGGCAGCAAGAGAAAGATCCAAATCAGGATTTTCTGCATCCACATCCCATTCTTTAGAAGGACCACTGTTGTATTCTGGACCCCTACGAGATGCAAGGCGAAGGTTGGAGTGCACATAAACAAGATCCTCTGCTTTCAGTGAGCCCAACCTATTGCGCTTCACAGAATGAATAAAACTAGAAGTGCTCCAATTCCTTTATGCTGATGAAGAGCTTGCCACTTGTGAAAGAATACGAATGGCAAGGTTTTGCAAATGTACACCATTTGTTCCATGACAAATCCACCACCTAACTGGATTCATGGTGCTTCTCTCCTCCAAAGCTGATATATTTTCATAATCATCCATTGTGCAGCAAAACTAGCAAATTCCTCCTTTACCTCCCTATGTAAATGAGAAGGAAACATTCTCATAAGGGCTTTTTTCACCCCAATAGCCACCTCTCTATCCTTATGGGGTGCCTTCCTCTTCCCATTGCTTTTAGCAATAAGCTCCTCATCATAAAATTTGGGGTTCAAAGCATGTGCTAAAGTGTGCAATGGAGTATTGAAATTGTTCCACCTATCAACAATGATTTTCTTGATCAAACCAGCAAAATGATCATCAATAAACAAAGGTTGTGGAGACTCCTGCGAAATGATTTCCATAGTTTTCTCAACCATGGAATCCATGCCATCATATACCTCTCCCAAGAAAAGTTGGTCAGTGTCAGCACTCCGGAGAAGCTCAAATGCAGGGGTTGTGAACTTTAGCAAGAAATCTATCTTGCTCCACCAATCCTCATCAAGGCACAATCTACGCACCATAGATCCCCGCTATGAATTTACTTGTCTCCACTCAATCCAAAGTTGAATCACGACCATAGAAACTAATGCATGCTTAACCTCAACAAGGCGGTGCAACATCACGAAGTTTGAGGCATATCTTGTCTCAGCAAGTTTTAACAACTCCAATTCGGAGTACTCTCGGAATATGGCCTGAGACTGGTGGTGGTTGGTGATGAATTTGATAATCTCCCTTGCTTCCCCGGTGAGTTCCTTTATCCAGGAAACGTTTTTGTCGATCTCCTCTAAGATCAGATTTAGATTATGGACAATGCATGGTGTCCAAAAGATGTGGTCATACCTCCCCTCAATAATTAAACTTGCAGCTTTGCAAACCGATGCATTATCCGTGATAACTTGCGCCACCTTGTTAGGCCCTATTTGTTCAATAGCTTTTATAATAACATCAGCAATGTACTGTGCATCTTTCACCTCTTCTGAGCAGTCTTCTGCCTTGATAAACATTGCTCCTTTGGGGGAAGTGGCAATGATATTTATTAATGGTCTGTGCCTTTTATCTGTCCAACCATCTGAGACTATGGTAACCCCAGAGCTACTCTAGGAAGAACGAATTGGAGCTAAAATGTCCTCCACAAGGTCCTTCTCATTTTTGAGAAGCTGGGTTCTGACTTTCACATAGTTGGGCCCCTTGTACCCTTGAGGAGCTTTGTTAACTGCCCTTATCATATCTTGCCAGTAAGGAGAGCGAACAACATTGAATGGGATACCACATGCATAAATGCACCTAGCCACTCTGGAATCAGTTTCTTCTCTTGCTTGCACATTCACCAATCTAGCAATTCTGCTATCCTGAACTGAAGGGGATGCGCCTGGGCCTCTGGTATTTTTGGGTGCTGGTTGTTCATGTTGTTGAGTGTGTCCAACTCTCCTCTTTTTTGCTTCAACTACAATCCTTGGCTCAATGTTAGATGGAGCTTGAGTAAGGTCATCATGCCTTCTCTTAGTACCATCTGCCTCATCTTGCTCTCTTTCATATGCCCTCCTTGCCAACGCATCTGATGTTTTTGTGCAACCTGAAATCCCCTGTCCTCCTCCATGCAATAGATGTGCCTTCACTCTTGGGTAGGAGCCCTTGTACGTATTATTGCAAAGATTGCATCGCCATTCCCATGAGCCACCACCTCCACATCTTTGAAGCTTCGTCACATGCCTCCAAAGAGGATAATATTCAGCGCTTGGGTTGGCCCTAGGGCTTGAACTTGCAGCTGCACTTTGGCTGGAAGCCATTGCTGCAAAAATAAATAAAAAAAACAAATCTGTAAATAAAAAAGTTAAATAATAAAAACGTTTTTCATATTTTTGGCTGTATAAACCCTAGAAAAATTAAAGAAATAGTAAGAAAAAACTAAGAAATGAATGTGGCTTTCTGTGGCTGAAACTACCCTAAAATGCCAGAAAAAAGGAGAAATATCGCTGTAGCTAAGCCAAGTTTGCTGCAAAAATAAATTTAAAAAACAAATCTATAAATAAAAAACGTTTTTCATATTTTTGGCTGCATAAACCCTAGAAAAATTTAAGAAATAGTAAGAAAAAACTAACAAAATGAATGTGGCTTACCCAAATTAATTTTCCGTGGCTGAAACTACCCCGAAATGCCAGAAAAGAGAAGAGAAATATGGTTGTAGCTGAACCAAATCTGCTGCTACTGAAATCTCCTGCTAAAATATCTTTCTCTTGCTGCTGAAATCTCTTTCTCCTGCTATTGA
>Ga0115842_100246_pt1 | contig 20854 bp, 22 predicted proteins | sample InSIn2SAF170_2_FD_83856 | JGI IMG/M metagenome (GOLD analysis project Ga0115842, IMG submission 83856)
TGATCCTCAGGCTGCGTCACGTAGTCGCTGAATAGTCGAATGTAATAATCGCCAAGGGTATCGAAGTGCCCCATGCCGCCGCGGAGTTCATCAAATCGTGTGTTTGTGTGTGTGCGTGATGTATGAAAATGTACAGAGAACCGCCGACTCCTCAATATGTACCTGCTCATTTTTGCTGGCATGTTGTACAAATGTGCTTCAAATGGTATCAATCGTCGTAAATGCTAAAGTGAAAACTCAAAGATAGACAAGGTGAACCAACTTTTCGTGGAAGGAATCAGGATGGAGGATGTTGTTCTTCGTCTGGCGTATAGCGTAGGCTGAACATGATCTTGAAGAGTGCAAGATCTGATGGCGTTTGTGCGGATTGCTCGTACCACCTTTGCAATGATGAGATGTCCCATTCCGAATTATACATGGCGCCGAGGATGTCTTCGGTGTTGGACATAGGATTTTGAAGTAATCCGTTGAGTTGAGCCATTGCTACCTCGCCGGGTTGAGTGTCGGCATAGGGTACAATTCCATGCCGCTTCTTCTTGACAGATCGTACAAGCGGGGTGAGGTATGATGAGTCCATCCTCAAATTGATCGGCCTCCGTCGGCGAAGGCACGCTGTAGGAAGTAGCTCCTCGTCCTCAAAATGTCGGTCGTGTTGATCTGCCTTGGACTGAGTTGGGGAGTTGTTCTGAGAAGCTATCACGGGGCAATAATCGTCCTGTGATTCGGATTGCCATCCGTCAAAATACCCAGACCAGCTGTCGCATGTTGACGTTGTTGATGGCTCAAAATATGATATCTCCGAGTCGATACTGCTGGTACTATCGGTACTGTCGGCATGTCTGTGTGCTTGCCAGGCAGGCTGCTGTGTGTTGCCAACAGTAGTGAGGGCAGTCATGATGAATAGTGGTTGCCAATGCTTGGTGTCGAAAGTGAAGTTATGCTTAGGAGATGGGTAAGGAAAGACACTGTTATGAACAAGAACAGCAAAGGGTTGTAACCACCGGTATGAAAGAATGTGAGCAGTCGTTGCAAGATTGCGTGGCCGTGAGGTGGTACAAGTACAGTCGCAATAATAGAGCGGGCGTTACTGGATAGATGGGATCTTGATGCTGGTTAACCGGGAATCCATAAGCAAAATTAGACTTTTGCTTCCTTGATTTGCATGCCTGGGCAAAGTAAATGTCCGCACCGATTGGCAGGATTATCGTGGTCTCCCCTTTGGTCTCAAAAGCCACGAACCTGCCTGTCGTCATGAGCAGGTGTTGAGCCTGGAGGAGCCCGGATCCGTGCGCGTGATTTGATCCACCGAGGACGTGTTGACGCTTGCTGAGTATCGTGCCTCCTGTGCTCGCCTCAAACACGAATAGACGCAAGCAAGATTGCTCCTAAACACTCGAGAAATGGAATGGTGCACGTTCTCTTTTGTGCTAGTTTGTTGTGGCTTTTCACATCGTATCCCGTTTGGTGCACCTACCGAGTATGCTTACACATTGTAGCAAGTTTTCCGTTAGCTCCTTGGATGAGAGATCCGTTCCTGCAGTAGCGTGAACAATTTCTTGATACGAAACCTTCGGAAATACTTCACCCATCACGAGATCGTGCCTCGGTGCATTGGGTGCTTGCTCGCTTCAAGTTCTCAAAAAGATGCTTCTGCTAGCGATTACACTGTGAATGGTGTTGTAGAATGGAGTCACTTTATGCTTCTTTAGACATCGCAGCTGTCAAACTGTCAAGGCTGGAACACCATGCTAGTTTTCAGCCTCTTCGTATCTGCTCATCTCCGCACATCTAAAGGGTGGGCAAGCAGTTTTAGCACTGTAGCTGTCAACTGCTCAACACGTCTGGGGACATGATCGTCATCAACTATACGGAACATCTTCACGTTTGACAACTGATTCTAGCTTGTATGGTAGATTTGGTGACGATCATGTGCAACCACCTCGGTCAGGTATTTTCTCCATTGGAGCCGGCCTTTACATTGTAGCGGGTGTCGTAGATGTGCAGAGTTTACAAGTAGGAGAAGAATCAGATGGGTGAGCTTCATGCTGCACCGAGCACTCCATCACCGTCTTGGTACTGTGTTCAAACACTATCGTGGGATTTACCTTCTTGCTTACCGGCATGCGTTGTCGTGGCCACTGGGTATTAACTTCGAACCAGGGTCAGGCATCACTACAGTAGATGGTATGCGCCCGATGCGGTGAATGTGGTTACTTAAACAACCAAATACCACCATCCCCAATCCCTGTGTGTAGGATTTGATGCAGATCATGTCAAAAATATGCACATCCTTACCATGCTTGTACATGTCATCGTATCCTTCGACCGGCACCGATATCCTCTGTCATGGTTGTGGTTGCCGTAACTAGACTCCGCTGTCACTGCTCTTTGTGGCGTAAGGCTCGGCACACGAACTCCTCGTCCTTCAAGCCACATGCACTTCGTGCTTGCAGGTGGTGTGGATCTCGAGCGTTATTGTCCGACTTGCCAAGAGGACCGGCTCCCACCACAGGAGTTGTACTTGGTACAAGTAAGTGCACACAATCGCGATCATCTCTTGATCTTGCATATTTCGCTTGACGCCACACTGAAATATCTCGTTATTTGTCCACTATCTCGACCACACCACTTCGTAAATGGTACATGTAGCACGATATCTGTGGCTCTCTGCATAAGTGCCAACCCCTGAGAGGAAGCTTGCAAATTGTAGATGAAGTTTACGGAAATGTCAAACCCGGGACTGAACAACGTTGTTACTTGCACCAGAACTTGCTTTCCATCTCACATACTTCGTACTGTGCTTTGGCTATCCAAAACGTGACGTGCAACGCAGACATGTCAGCCGTTGGTGTAAGCACATCTTACCTCTAAGAAGAAAGCCCGATTGACGCGCAAACTGCCGAATGCAGAACGAACACTCTAAATCGCGTCGGGTCGGAGTTACATCTTGTCCTCCGTGGACATAACTTACTCCTGCATAAGGTGGCTTCCACGTACCCCTGACTAAAGATACTTAGTGACATGCATACTCAGCCCAAAGATAACTCTAGTTGACCATGCTTATGCAAGCAAAACGGTCAAGTACAGGGACAATTATACATGTTTCACATCCCACTCGTATTTCCAGCCATCATTTTTTAGAGATAAGCTAAAGCGATCAAGCGCAACGGTCGTGGGAAGGCTGATCTGCGTATGGATTACTTTTCCGGGACTATCAGCAGGACGAGCGATCTGATGAGGTGAGATGTGGCTGTAAGCAGAGTTTGCTGGTGGTTGGCCTAGCGAAGGCCGACAATTTAATCGACGTGCCAGAGGTGTTTTCCTCATTGCCTCTAGGCACCCTCCTTGATACCTGGCAGCCAGCAAGCACTATCCTCTTCCTCATGTACAATACTGTATGTCTCATTGTTGGGTGTCGTCCTCAGCCTCGAACCGTAGTGTCGCATAGAGATCTACGCTGACGCATCTCAACTGCGTACACTCTAATTTCATCCTCTGGTGCTGCTAACTTCGTATATGCATATTGACGCAGATCTGTCCGTACCGTGGCGAATTGTTCAAACACGCTAGGCCAACGGACACGAAGGACTGCGATCCCTGAGCTCTTGCTGCACAGTCACGTAGGCGTCGTTGAGTCAACGGGAAAAGCTCCTGCAAAGGTTGATCTCTGCAGCGGCGTGACTTGCCGACCTCAACTTTGAGGTGTGGAATGGTATGGCACGGCCAACCGTAGTATTATCCCGATAAAGCTTCCAACAGTCTCAGGGTCACCTGAAGGTCGGTTGACGTCGACGATAACTTTGATACCTCAGAAGCTTCCAGCCATCTGCAAATTGTGCGCACTCAATGGCGCATGATATGGCCCGAAACTGTGAATGTGGCCTAGGAGTCCAGGCGAACTTTGAACTTAAACGAATACAATACCTCCGAGGACGGTTTTGTCGCTCAGTTGGGATGTCCTTGCGTCGATAAGCAAAGCCCGACGTAGGAAAGGTAAACCCAATGATGGAGGTCAGTATTATACTTAAAACAATCAGCATACAAAGTGTATCGCTCTCTATGAAACTGGGGAAAAGCTTGGGGGAAAAGCTTGATGAAACGTTTCTACCTTCCGGACTTCTTGTGCTCTGACAAAACTGTGTTTCAGCATTTCAGAAAGCATACTCCAGGTCCATAACCTTATGCTTAATGTTCGTCATAAATATATTCGTTGTGGCAAAATCGACGAAACCTTCAGAGCCCTGCAGCTAATGTACTTTCTGTACGACAAGTAAAAATTCTCAATATCCATACCGAGTACGGGGATTAAGTGTTAAGCGGAGGTTATGTGTTAGGTCGTTGAGCAGGCTGGGGAAAAAGAATTTTCCAATGATGTAGTTGTGTTATTGAGTTTGAATCAGGCCTGGTAGGGATCAATTTCATATCCTCGAGGCATGAGTATTGTATCGGCCTGTTCAAGGCGAAGGCAAAAATGGTAGCTTTTGCTGAAAGAAAAAAAACAAAGACAAAAAATTTAGCACAACGATGAAGTTGCATCATTCGATTTGAATTAAGTCGAGCGCGACCGGGTTCGAACCGACAATCTTTGGTGGATTACGTGCCGAAGCAACCGAAAACCAACGCCTTACCATTAGGCCACGCACCCTTCCAGGTTACATGAGACTCTGTGATCTGTTGTGGTCGAAAATTCGACTACCAAAATTATGACGCTGTTGAATTACATCGCATCAAATTTTGCAAGTCATTTCTTAGCTGACGTCAAAATGCGGAGTGCGTGGTTCCATCACGCGTCGGCTAACGAACCCCTTTGCTGCAACACCAACTTGAACGTCAGTAGATGAATGCGAGCACGGATTCTACAGCGATCTGGCCATCTTAGAACTCAGAAGAGAATTCTGTTCCAAGTGCATTTGGAATTTAACGTGAGAATTAACTGAACTATCATACTTATTGATGACGTTGTACGCCTGTCAACGAAGCTGGGTCTGTCCTCCCATAATGAGGGTGGTTGGATTTTTGTCCTCCGCCCATCGCTCAAGGAGCATATCTGAAACCTCGAACCTTCTCAAGGATGTACTCTCGGCCTTCTGCTTCCGCCTCGTCCGCCAGTCTATTCTGTCTCTTGAAATGCGCCGATAGAGTGAGAGTGATGGTAATGTGTAGCAGCAATAATGCAATCGTGCTCCACATACCCGGTAGGTATCTTGGTGCGTCTTGGGCTCTGAAAATCGTGCTGCCAGTGATACCTCCGAGAGCACCCGCACTGATCATCACAGCTGCAACCACACCCTTCTTTTCGGTTCGTGCTGTCTGGTTGTTGCCATACGATAGTGTCGCTGGGATGTTCGCCTGGCACCCGAAGACTGCCAAGAACAGGCCGAAGTAGCGAACGCCAGGGGGCTTGACGTAGAGAATAATGAGTAGGCCAATGATAGCAATGATTGCTTGAGAACAGATGATTGGCCAGCGCATCCGGATCTTATCCGAAATGTAGGCAAAGCCAAGAGAGGCGAAGACAGCGAAGACGTACGGAGGTGACGACAACAACTGGGCCATGGTGTAACTGAAGCCCATACCTTCGCGTAGGATTATTGGCTGGAAATAGGCAAGTGAATAGACAGATGAGGCGGAAATGAAGTATTGAACACTGAAGAGGGCGAGTTTCCAGTCGAGAAGCATGGTAAACATTTCTTTGGTCGTAGGTTTGACGATTACCTCACGACTTTTATCGACCTTGACGCGTGTTATAGCAATATGTCGTTCTCGAGAATTGAGCCAATTGACTTTTTCCGGAAACTCGATGAGGAAGATCGGGCCAAGGGCGCCTACCGCGATGGTGGCGACACCTTCGACGATGAAGATCCAGCGCCATCCGTGGCTATACATGCCATTGCCGACCTTGATTAGCGAGAGAGCATACGCGAAGATGGGACCGAAGCCGGAAGCCAGGAGAGCTGCCATGTAGAAGAGAGATATGCGTCGTGCAGTTTCGAATTGTCGGTACCACGAGCCGATAATATAGATAGCACCAGGAAAGAGGCCAGCCTCAAAGACACCAAGGAGAGCTCTCAGGACAACCAGTGTCTTCCAGGTATGGATGAATCCCATAGCGAGAACGCAGGCTCCCCAGAGACTGATGAGAGCACTAAGCCACCATCGTGCTCCAATACGGCGGATGATGTAGTTGGACGGCAATTCAAACAGGCAGTAGCCGATGAAGAAGACGAGAAGTGCGACAGAGTAGCGGGCACCGACTGTCAATTTGAGGTCTTTGGCCAGACCGGCGATATAGGCAGCAGAAATGTTCGTGCGGTCAAGAAGAGACATGCCAAAGACCACACAAAGAAAGGGAAAGACTTTGAAGTCAATCTTCCAGCTGTGTTAAGTTAGCATCAAATTTGGCACGTTTGCAGATGGACATACACCAGCTTTCGTTCTTCTTCTGGCGTCCAACTATGGACAGTTGCAAGTTCTTCTTCATCCTTTGGAACCCCATGTGAAAAGTCGCTGTCCACGACCTCGATTTGAGTAGTGCAGATCTCTTTGATATCCGCCATAAGTAGTGGAAGAATTTAGAGAAGAAAGGAAGATGGAAAGGGAATGTTTGAAGGCTGATCTGTGACTTCCAATGGTGAATAGGACGACGCATATATAGTGAAATATGGTATGAGCATAGAACGATTCACCCGTGCTGGAACAAATCAAGTACTGTTGACTTGGCTACAGTCTAGATCTGGACATTCTATCAACATGCATTAGCTCAAACTCCAATGTCATGGCGCCTTGAGTAGCATCGAAGCTGTGCGTGAACGTGATGCAGGTTCAAGCACCAATAAATTCAAACGAAACATCCAGATCCTGGTCCAGAAAGTGCGCAAATTGTTCCCATTTACGAATTGTACCACCAATACTCCTACGCTCCTTCACTACTTTCACAGAGCCAAATAGCAAGCAGTCGACATTCCAGCAAGTTGTCGCGACTCTGCATTTGCTGTGCCGTGCAACTAACCACAATCTGACCTGTAAGGCGAATAATATCGATGCCGAGATGTGCCAAGATCCTGAGGCATGGGCATCGGGTCCAGAGCACTCGCCAAGCCTGCGGAAGGAGGAAACGAGTCAGTGGAAATGCGGGGTTCTGGCTAGCATCCATGATTTTCTTGTCGAAAGGAAACTGGCGCACGCCTCGAAATTAATCGTGGTGTTGTAGCCAACACGAACCAATATCTCCAGACCAATAGATTACAGTCGCTCAAGTTTTCCGAAAACACGCGGGACCGGGTCTGATGCATATTGGACATGGTAAATTGTTTTGCGGGGAGCCGAAAGTTACCGCGCAAAAGCCGGAGTTTACCATATGGTTGCATACAGGTACATGAAGGTGGTGAATCCCTGACAAAGTGGCAGGCCTAGATCGAGTCTGCTTGCTGGGTAGCACAAACGTGTGACCATCTGCATCACTCTTGGCCCTCTCTTGCAAGGGTCTCGGATAGTACAGCTGTGAATGCTAGTTTCCCATTCATTCATTCATTGATGAAGCCGCACGCACGGTTGCTCTGTCCATTCCACCATGTACCCAAACAGGCAACCACAAGACCAAGGCCGCGAGCAAGAACCCGGAGCACTTAATGAAGTGATGAAGCTGCCGCCATGTATCGCTGGTCATGGCCGAGCGTAGACAAATATTCTAGGGAACTCCAATTGGTGTCCGAGGCATCGGGATAGACTAGAAAAGTTGTCCAGTAAGCGAAGCACCGAACCTCTTACGCTGATGTGCATCTTTCTGTTTACCTTTGCCAGCCATAGGATGATCTTTCTCCCACTGTTCATCCGCTTTGAACGCTTCAATAGCAATTTCGAGATCGTATTGACTGCCTTTCAAGTATAATTGAGCCATGTTATACTCGGCACATTTCGTAGCAATCATCCATCTCCTGACTTTGTTTTTCCTCTCTTCCTCCTCAGGATCTGGTGGCGTTGATAGTGGTGGCCCATCGTAATAGGAGCGAGGTATCAGAAGGAATTTACGGGCAGTCAATAGCGAGTCTGAGAAAAGGTGGTTGTGCTTCCGCAGCACGTCCTGTGGAACCCGATATGCTAGCGATAACGAATGAAGTGTATCATCGGGTGATAGAAAATGAACAGTATCTTCTGTGTGTTCCGGCGGTCTTATTGCAGACTGGCTGGGTATTGCCCCATTCCGTGGCAGTAGGGAATCGTAGGCTGGAGGAAGGTCTATCGTCTTGCGTCCGTCCTCGTTGTCCCGGTATGATGGAGGAAGCCGAAGCCCCTCTGCAGGTAGTGCCGATGGTTGTGTTGATATCTGACAATATGGACAATATGTCCGAAATCTATCATTCTTGTATTGACAAGTGGCGCATATTGTTCGTCCACAACATTCGAGTCTTCGATCCCATGCCAACGGTTTCTCGCTCTCTGTATCGTAAGGCACTTTGGTATCGGCAAGTACTGTCGCACATGTACAACACGCCTCGATTAGCGACATGTTGACGATGCTGTCAATTGAACGTCTTGTAAGAGGCACGTAAATGTTAGAGTACTCAACCGCCTGATCGCAAGAGTGACAGTGGCGTGTGGTGACTTCATCGAAGTAGGGCAGGAGGTCAGCAAAATGACCGGTGATAACGCCATATACCGACTTAACTTTGGCCATTTGCTCAACATCCTTCGTTGGGCTATCGATAAAACTAATCATGAATGCCCAAGGCATCTATCCATCTTTGGCGTCCATTCCAGAAAGTGCTCAATCAGTGAATGTGTCTTTGCTACGCTCCTCCGGCATTGATTGGTTTCCGTAATATATTGTATCCAATTTCTGAAGGTGCTGTATACGACATACTCATGGTCAGCCAATGTTTGAATGGCTAGATGAACCCTGTTGCTTGGTGTCCGAGATTTTTAAGGTAGGAAATGTTCTCCGGTATAAATAACGTTTCAACTTTCAATCAAGATTCCTTCAACAAACAGTTCATACGTCTGCCGCGAGTCACGGTATATCAATCACTAAGGTATGTATCAACTCAAAACCGCTGCCCTCCTTTGGCCTATCATGGTAGCACCTTGATATTCCGAGGAAGTCAGCCTTGCTATATTCACATGGTAACTCCATCCCTGAACATCTTGAGGTCTGGATTGTTCCTTTCCAGTGACGAGCCAGGAATGCTACTACTGCCGAACCTCAACAGTAAGTCTAAAGGCCCAGTGCTATATCACGACCTTGGTTGATGTTCTTATACGAGATATCCATGTATGATACTCCTGTAGTCTGTGGCTGCAAAAGAAACCCATTAATGGCTGATTCTAGGCAGCATTGTGCTGTATAATGGAGAGGTAACTATAACACTTCCTCCCACTATGATCGCAAAGGACTCTGAAAGCAATTCGCGAGGAAGCATCGCATCCCAACAAGCTCTCTGACCCTTCCCACCTTGGCCATTCCATATCGTGACAAGTCAATCCACAGCCATCACCATTTAGAGCAGCAGGAATTCAATCAACACTATCATAGCACATACGCACTGTCAACGGCAAGTCTTTGTGTTTCCTCCGACTTCAATGTTGTGAAAGCCCTGCAGGCAATTGCCTCGACGCATCTTGCATCACATCATGGTACGTAGGATTGAGAAACCATAAAACACCACAATGTTTCACAACATCCATGTGGGCAAGTTGTCTAGATTCTGTTAAAACTGGTTAAGGTAGAGCAGCAGAAGCATACTCGTACATAACTATCAATATGTACACCCAGAACTTCACGAAGCAATAGTAGACAAATATCCTCTTAGGAAACCACGGCGAGATAGACTATTTATACTTCACGTGTCACATTGACACAACTTTCGGAACAGATGAATATGTTGTTGAACTTTTCAATTTTGTACAACTATCTTCCACCTCAATGGTAATTCTAAAGTTCCAAAACAGTCTCATAAGATTCGGACCGTGACCGCGAAGCCTCAAATGCTCATCAAATCAGCCGTATTCAATCGCCATACGTAGTTGGTAGTACAAAACCCCTAATGAAATCTCATCTATTTACCAATCCTTTCGAAGAGAAAACGCCAAACCAAAAACCCCAAATATAGGCCATGTCTGTGCCCTACAAGGCCATCATGCCCAGCACGGCAGCACCAACCACGCCAGCCACATTTGCGAAAGCAGTTGGCACAGCCGCAGCACCAGTGTACGCCTGAGGAGTGACTGAGGCAGAAGACATTACGGCAGCTGATGTGCTGCTCACAGCAGCGATGGGAGCAGAGGAAGTGGTCCAGACGGCCCAGGTGGATGATACTGGGGCGGCGGAGGTTGCAGTCGCTGAGACGCTGGTGGAGTTTGTGGATGTGGACCAGCCGTACCAGCCGCCGTACTGGGAGGATGATGAGGGCTGGCCAGAGGCGGAGGTTGTGGATGAGCCGGAAACGGAAGATGTGGATGACTTTGATGACATGGAGGAGGTTGCGGATGAGGATGTAGTCATGGATTGAGAGGTTGTGCTCATGGAGGTGGAGCTGCTGCTGCTTGTGGATGCAGATGTTGTTGACGAGGATGAGGTGGATGAGGAGCAAGATGCACCAGCGTTGACGGAGAATTGGGTCGAGTCTATCAGCTATGTTAGTGTGTGGTCACGTCGGTATGGTGGTCGAGAAGCGTGACTTACATTGAAATTCACCGGTCCCGTCCACGATGATCAACATGCCGTAGCCGGTAGCGGTGTTTTGCACGCCGGAGGGGAGTGAGCATGGGACGTTCCAGGCGTATGTGCCAGCAGATGCTGCGACACCCTCGACGATAGCAGTGCTTTGCAACACACAGTTTGTGCTGGGACCATTGCAAAGTACTAGGCTGACTGTCTGGCCATCGGTAGGCTGCTTTGGTGTCCACTGAATGTTGAAGACCTGACCGGTGGTTACTGGGTCGTTGACATCAGGTTGGAGCAGAGCGCCGTATGTCTGGGCACCAGGCTGGGTGAATGCAGAGGCGACAGTGGCAACAGCTGCAGCTGAGATGAATGACTTGAGAATAGACATTTCGAATTATTCTTGTTGTGATTGAAGACAGGGGATAGATGGTACTTTTGAGGTTGGTTAGGTAATGATGGTGTGTGGGTGTGGTACAGGGAATGCCTGGGGGAACGAATGACTATTTGAATGTAAAGAACGGCAGGCCAACTCGAGACTCTACGATACGCTGGATGGTGAGAGTATGAGAAAAGAGAGAGGTTGAATACCGAGAGCGAGCGCCATCTTCAAGTCTAGCACTCTTGTGTACTTACGAGATTGGTCTGACATCAAGGGAGTCTCAGACAGAGTATCCCCTAGCATGAAAATCATCCTGATCCGGATTAGGCAATCGATTAAGGGCGGCCGGTGCGTGTGAGACAGGCCACAAGGGACCAATCGGTGCGTCTCGGGGCTGGTGTTCCACATTTCCGCCTCCCCTGACCAGCCACTTTAGCTACTGTAATTGGCCAACCGTGTAAACCTCAAACGACTAGCCTTGCCCGCCTCTCGAAACTTGCAATTTCCTACCTATCCTTGGCATAATCGATTTTGGTTTCACAGTGGTCGTTGATTAGCTGTTCTGTCAGTCGCGCCTGGAAAGCTGCTTTTCCGCCCTTGACACTTGTGACGACACTTCTCAGTTGTTTTTGTGACATGGTCCATCAAAAGCAATGCGACTGTTGCAGCTCGCTCAAAGGGGAGTTCGTGCTCAGCCTCGAAATGCCGCTAGACACGCTAGACATGCACCTTGCATTCAGCTGAACGAGCTGGTATACGCACAGTGGTGCGTTTCGAAAGAGGTTGGCTCGCTAAGAAAACTCATTACTAATCTGCTGTGTTTGGGAAGCAAGGTTACTAAACATTATTATTCTATGCGTCTCTAACCCAACTGGGTCGGTAGAGGCGGTATACTCCCCCATCGAGAAAGCCTAACTACATACATACTTTACTGTTGACTACCTACTCCGTACCTGAGTAGAACCAGAATGTAGCGATGAAACAGTGTTTGTTGGCGCGACCAAATCTTGCGAGTACGGAGTACGTGCGGCTATATTCGAAATGCCACTCTCCCCGCTGGCCACTTGCGTTATGGAATACTCTATCTGCCTCCTCGCTGGTCACGGTAATTCAAGTAAGGACCAATGATGTCCACGACAGCCAAAAGCAAAGAAGCATCGAGCGGGACAACAATCTAGACATCTTACTCCATAGCGGAGCGCAAGATAAGAATCGAGTAACCAAACTATTGACGGCTATGATAGCCAGTTGCCGAGCAACGCTTGTGCTTTGTCATTTGATAGCTGGTGGTTGCCTGGCGAAAACATGTGTATATTCCTCGCTATGCTTTTGTTCTATCATAAAGTCATTTGGCCTGCTAAACTGTAGAATATCGACTATTGTGATCGAGACCAGTGGATATCGTAGAAAATGAGGTCGTAGGCTATCTCAACCCTGAAAATGCTGAATTTGAAGATGGCTCGCAAGGTCTGATTGCTTTCGGCCGCGTTACGGGCACGCATTCACGCATGTTTCCAGCTTTCGTCACAGAGTTTCAAATTCAAGGATCTTCTCCATCCCCTCGCTTTCCCGATATCCATCGCAGCATCCCCTGCGCTCCCCGCTCCGTTATATCATGCAAGCCCATCAATGACTGAGAGTGCAATTCGCTTGTGTCGATTTGACGTCTATCTACAAGTCTTGGTCATCCTCATCTGGCAAAGGCATAGACGCAGCTTCTGTCATCTCTTTCTGGTACTGGTCGAGGGTGGCTTGGTCAACGGTAACTTCTGGAGGGGCGAGAGCTGGAGCAGCAACGAATTCGAGCTGAGGATTTCCGACAAGCTTCCGTGCGAGCCAAAGGAAGGGCTTTTCGAAGTTGTAGTTGGACTTGGCCGAGATATCGTAGTACTGCAAGTTCTTCTTTCGGTGGAAGGTGATGGTCTTTGCCTTTACCTTTCGCTCCTTGACATCGACTTTGTTTCCGCAAAGGACGATTGGAATGTTCTCACACACACGAACAACATCACCTGGAATTTGTTAGTCGGTTGGGTTTCGTTGATCCGGCCGGTTGTCCTTACGATGCCAATTGGGAACGTTCTTGTATGTGATTCGGGATGTAACATCGAACATGATGATAGCGCATTGACCATTGATGTAGTAGCCATCTCTTAGACCACCAAACTTCTCTTGACCTGCGGTATCCCACACATCGAACTGAATTTGGCCAAGGTTCTATCTCTTTGTCAGCTTAGCTGCTCCATCCCCACCTTGGATTATACATACGGTCGTGAAGCCGAGCGGGTGAACTTCGACACCTTGTGTTGCAATGTATTTCTTCTCAAATTCTCCGGACAAGTGGCGCTTGACGAATGTGGTCTAGGTATTGGATTAGTTAGGAATCTCACAGGAGCCTCAAGCTGGAGGGTGAATGTCCATCAAGACACCAGCTCTGGCTCTAAGTTGTGTGTGTTTGTCCTACCTTTCCTGTACCACCATCACCAACAAGTACGAGCTTGAAAGTAGGTGGGGCTTGCGCAGCTTCGGCCATTCTGGCGGTGTAGATATGATCGAAGAAGGTTGTGCAATAAGGGATGGTGTGCGCAAATGATCAGATGGATCAATCACAATGTTTGGTACAAGTGGATGCGCGAGTGAGAACGAGAAATGTTGAAGGCTAAAAAAGTTGTAAGATGCCTGCTGGGACAGGGCTTTGTTTTCACCCGCCCCTTGGCAGACGTTCATGCCGGCCAACGGAAGTTGTTTGCTTCCACCTCTCAGCCTTTTTGACAAACATGTCACGTGCTTCGACAGTACTTCCAGCTGCTTTATTACATGCCAGTGCATGGTTGCTGCTGTCCTTACTACTTCATCGGCCTCTTTTTTAATAGGTTTAATGCAAAAATCGGTATGGTGGGTAGCTGTCAAATTCGTTCCTTATCTATCTATGCCAGGAAGCCAAGGACTCCATAGTCCAGTCGTGTTAGAAACGCTTTCTGGGTACGGAAACTGTTTCCAGAAGCACTTAATTGAATACTTCGCAACCACACCCATTCCTCAACTTCTCGTCAGTTCACTATGGCGCGCTTGTGAGCAGTATGATCACTTTCAACTCCCCTAGATTCATCCCGACTGTTATATCAAAGTCCGACTTCGCGCTCTAACTATGGTTGCAATTTTGGTTTGGGTGCTAATCCCAGCACCGGCAGAACGTTTAGTGACGTTCATCATCAGAAATGGTACCTAACATCTTCAGTCATCCAGCATAATAGGTCTTTGTGTAGAGCCAATCCAAAAAACGCTGTTCCTCGTGCTGACCATAAAACGACTTCTTATGCTGTTCTGGGTCACTGACTCAGTCATGAAGCAGTACTTCGTGCCGTAGGCTCACAAGGTTCACATAAATTGGCAAGGCTCAGCAGGTGCCATGGAACTCAATCTGTTTCTCGTGTCAAGCACCCCAAACGTAACTGACCCTCCCCCTTCCAGGTAGATGAAGCTGCGATTTGAAGACTTCGCTATGCCTCGGGACATTTGCAACGTGTACCGATCGTGCCTTCGCTTCTGCCTTCGAATTCCATGGCGTTGCTTCCATCATCATCGGTCTAAACGATCTTGCAGTCTACGTACTGCCCAGATCGGTATGCTTCTCAAATTGGGAGGATATGGCATCCCAAGGACCCTCTCCCACCCCATCCTTGTCTCGGTGTCAACCTCAATTCCAGTTCTTGTGTTTCAGCTCCAACATTCCTGGACACTTTAACCAGTATTGGCTTCCCAGTATTCTGCTGCACAACCTCGCCCACCTTCTTCAGTCTCTCGTGGTTCGACCATATCGCAGTTCCAAACCTCCTGACAAGATCGCCAACCTTCAAGCCAGCCTCATTTGCAGGGCTACCTGGCTCGACCGTATTCACCCTCGCGAAGGGCGTTTCAGGCGCAGACGGTGGACCAGTCGTAGTTTTAGACACATCTTCAGCAGGTTGTGGTTCAGCCAGCTTCTTCGCTTCCTCAGCCTGAAAATTAGCATGATGCTCGTGCAACGCCTTCTCGATCTTGTCCATTAGTTCTTTCCAATCATTTCGGAGGTGGATGATTCGTGCTCGCGTTACTCGAACTTGTGCAACGTCAATGTCTGATCGTGGGAAGCCATCGAAGGTGGTCAGCGAAGACTGCATAGTCACACCATGACTGTCAAGAACTGCGCCGAGTGCCTTGAGTTCGGCTTCAAGGTTGTCTTTTCGTGTGATCAGCTGCTGCAATGTAAGCCCATCATAGTTTGGTCGCTGCTCTGCATAGGTAGATGGTCCGCTAGGAACGTGGATTGTGGAAAGGTTCGAGTCATCCATTGTCAAACCCATTGCAGTGCACAAATGTGTCTACAAGAAGGCAGATTTCGTGGAGGCATGAGAAACTGTGCAGAATGGTACAGGCAAACAAGCAACGCGTGGTGGAAGTGGAGGGGGCGAAGCGAGCTTGATGCCTGAATTCGCAGGCACACGAAAGCACATAAAGTGAGCAAGTCACAAATTCAATTCAAAGGCGTTCACAACAGGCTGGAACACGTGTCTCTGTGCTCCAGCTCAACGACAATGTGTTCCAGGCATGAAATACTCTCGGATTGTCACTTCCATGAACTCACTGCCTCTCGACATCTGCTATCTGATATCTGGACGATATTTTTAAGTGGGCTGTGCTCATCAAGAACTCGTTAACCTTGCCATCATTCATAAAGTCTTCTCGATTTTTGAAGATCCTCCTATGAGCTTCCACGTCTGATGAATCGTAGAACTTCGCGTTTCGTTTCGTCTCATCGAAAGTCCTCGGCGCCTGTCTGACACTCTTCTCTAACATTGTGGCTTCCCTCTGCTCAATTGTGGCCTTCGAACTTTCAACCTCAATCTTGTCCTTTACTTCACGCATCCCACTAGACATCGAAATGCTTATATCTGTGGCATTAACAAACCTCTTACCATACACACCAGCATACACACCAGCATGCAAACCAGTCTTCCGTCCTTGAAAGTGTTTATCCCCAAAGCGCCGAAACCAGTTCTTCTTTTCTTGAGTGAAAGCAATCTCACGCTTTGTGTCCTTAGCCTTGGTTGAGACTGGTCTGAGAAAGTCTGCATCTGCTGCGTCTTTGTCGCTGTACATTACAGCTTCTCTTTCAAGGTTGGTGATGCTGTCGGGATGTGGCTTGATGTATAGTTTTGGAAAATGGAAAGAGGATCCTGAGAGACTGGTTGCTGTGAATTCAAGATTGGGGTTAGCCTTGACACCTTCTTTGTCTCGGAAAGACATCGTTGTAGTCTGAACAGAGGACTGAAAGGTGAAGCATTGTTAACATGGTGGGATAAGCATATTGGATAGTGGTATTCAAAAGCGCAACCTTCACTCCCGCTGCCGTTGATGCATGTGGTGCGAAACTTTTCTATGAGAAGTGTCCGCAAATCTTGTTTGTCAGTTGTGTAGCTGCGGCGATCGTTGTACATCCCTATCATCACCACCAGTTGCCCATTTCTCAATGATGCGATCTGTGTGTAAGCCTGTAAGGTCCGGAGATTGGTATTGAATGGCTGGTTTGAGGTGTTAGCACGGCGGCCTTGGATCAGAAGACATCTAGTGCACCCCGGCACTGCTCTAATTGTGTTGTCAAACTTTGAGAAGAGAGTAGGTGGTTCATCACTACACAACAATGTCGGCGTCATGAGCAAATGGATCCGCAACTTCCAAAGTCTCTCCAATATGCTGAGTGTGTTACTTCCCAGCATATCTGGACATCCACGAAGCGAAAGGAGATCTGAGTCGGTAAGTCATCAACTGGAATACTGTAAGTACCAGCAAATCTACTCTGGTAGGTGAGCTGGTAGATTTGGTGCCTGGTTCGTGACGCGCATCGTCATTACCTTACCTTTCGTTCTGATGCTCCTCTGAACAACATTACCACCACCATAGACTGGGTTTTGGCCACCCCGGTCAGGAACAGCGGGAAGGGGAAAGAGAAGAGCTTCATCCGATCCGCTGAGGCGCTGAGAGAGACGAGAGATCCCTCCCAGGTTCGGGATGGACATCGAGTGGCGCTCTGCTGCCCACCACGAACGCCCTTGTGGTGGTATTGATGCTGGTGGTGCTACGAGCTACACCAAGCTGTGTCTGCGACTGTACAGGTATATTGGTACTATATGCCTGTGCTCTTCTGGCATGAAGTAGTATAGCTGTAGGCAATCAATGCAGCATCTTCCCCTCCATTGTTGATTGCAAAGCAGTCGAGCTCTATGCTGACGGCACGATGATTTACCTTTCGCCGAGAGGTGGACTAGCCTTTCACACTGCTGTGAAGGAAGCTGATATCTTTGACTAAGGATACTCGACGTCATTCTCTTCCGTGGTCATTAGGTAGTTATTGGACAATTCGTTGGTTAAGCACATCATCCTGTTCGGTCATCACATATCGGAGCGGAGCACTATCTATGCTTTCAGAACAATGAGTTCCAAAAGAAGCGGAAGCACTGGCCCATTTTTTTGACCAGGTTGGATGGGAGCAACGTCCAACAGCGTCAAAGCAGAAGTGCTGACCAGCACGGATTATCAGTCAATATGGTGATAGTATGCTATTGGCTGCTTGAGAGTATGCACTCGCCTGAAATTCGGCCACCACAGCAAGACGATGCTGACTTTACTCTTCGGGGGTTTAAACTGGTGTGCCTGTCCTCAGCAAAGGATCAAGCTAAAGGTGAGGCGGCCACCAAGTAAGACTCCGAACCAAGCTGGGCCGGGAATACAACGCTATTGCCGATGACTTAGAGCATCGAGGGTCACAGTAGCATTCAACAGCCATCGTAGCACTCCATTTGAGGCCCACCGACAGCGTGCATGCTCAGTGTTGAGGGTGGGTTGTGGCAGACCGAAATTCCAATGTCAATGCATTGGCAAACTCAAACGATCATTCATAATCGTCCTCTTTCACTGGTCAGACGACACCAAACAAGGAGACTGGAGATGTGACAAATCAAGGGACAGTAGAAAGAATGGTGTTTGAAGATGGAGCATGAGCGAGTTCCGGGCAGTGTAGTTTGTAGTTACATGAGCAACCGGGGATTGTGGAGAATTTACTCATGCAGTATGCCTTGTGACTGATTGGTCGGAGTGGGAAGCCAATCATAGGTGCAGTCGTAGCGTGCCTTACCACTAGTGATATTAATGTTTGGATGATTAGGTCACTAGTCGACACTGCCCCGAGGCTGCCTCAGAACTCCCATGTCTTCATGTTTTGCGACTGGCAATGAAAGGCAGCTGGGCATACTTAACAGCCAGAAATTAGTATGTTAGCCAAGGCGGTTTTCCGTTTAGCATTCGTTCCACTTGAGTTTCAAATGTGGACTGTGCGAGGATATACCTTTACTCTTGAGCATATATACAGTACAAATGCAGCAAGTAGTCCGTGAACAAAGCCCGATTACACTTATCACTGCCACCGTCAATTCTGCCGTGTTTGTCTTTCACAGATACACACTCTCTTTCCCAAACAAGCATTCATGACTAGTTGTGTATAAAGTGCATCCATTACTACCATTCTATCTGTTAATTGCAGAACAGCCCACAATATCCTGATCAACACACACGATGAGTTTCCTCAAAAAGTTGACCACTCGAAAACCCAAGACAGGGTACAGCCATACTCATTCCCACAATATGGACAAGCCTCTACCACGTTCAAACACACCGGCGCAATCATACGTCCAGGACGATGCGCCACCACTGTACTCGGCAGAACCGACCACCGGACCCTCACACCACACAACCGTCGACTCCTCATATGCATTCCTCGGCCAATTCGACACAATCTTCGTTATCGATGACAGCGGCTCCATGGCAGGCCGTCGTTGGCAAGAAACATCGGCTGCGTTGAGCGCCATCGCCCCTATCTGCACCGAGCAGGACGCCGATGGTGTAGACATATACTTCCTGAACGATCGGAACCGATATACGGCCGATGCGCTTGGTGGCTACAGAAATGTGACAACTACAGCATCTGTGCAAGAAATCTTCCGCAACGTAAGACCGTGTGGCGGAACACCCACAGGAACGCGACTCAATGCCATTCTCAAACCGCACGTGGCAGAGGTCGAAAAGGTGCTGAAGGCGCAAGGCAAAGGTCAGCATGCCCATATCAAGCCACTCAATATCATCGTTATCACCGATGGCGTTGCGACTGATGATGTGGAATCTGCCATTGTCAGCGCCGCGAAAAAGCTCGACAAGATGGGTGCGGAGCCGTGGCAGGTCGGCATCCAATTCTTCCAAGTTGGGCAGGACTCCGCTGCCGCGGAAGATCTAAAAGAACTCGACGATGCCTTGTCAGAACAACACGGCATAAGAGACATGGTTGATACCGTACCATGGAGCGGCGTGACTGGTGCTGTGCTGAATGCCGAAGGTATTATGAAGGTTACTATGGGTGCAATCAACCGAAAGGTCGATCGGAGGAAGAACTCGGACGAACGCCTGCGTCGATAACAATTCACCCATATGACTCATCGAGTACGTGGTCAGCTTGCTGCCAGTGAACTGCAAGCGGAGAATCAGTTGGTCTTGAAGACCGACACTCGTGGTTGTTGTCACCGATAGAAGTGCGAGAACAGTTTTACATCGATGCGCAGCTCAGAGACATGCTGTACCTGGAGGATCATTCGTTCATCCAGACGCTGACCCTGTGAACCTGACCAAACGATACATTTCTTTCGATGCATCAAAACACCAGATGAACAAGCTCTGAAGCTCTGCACAATAAGTTCGAGAAGGGAGAAGTGTTTTTCCGATACCCTGTACAACAAGATCAAACTCGCCAGTGTACGAAGACGTGCACCTACATAGCTTAACATACATAGATTAATAACGATAGAGACCAGGACTGCTTATGTACTGTACAGTACATGTACCCTTCGCAAACCAAGGGATCAGTCCAATCAACTGTTCGAAGACACCGAGTGTATTTCCGAGCGCTCCTTTCCCTGCTTTCAGCTGTCCCTCACTTCCTTGTAATTGCAATTGTCACAAAGAGATTGGGGTTCAGTAGTGACCAATTAAATCCTGCCTCGGCAACTCAATTGTGCCAGCCTCACAAATTCAAAATTACCACAATCCCCCGTACGGTGCTTACCTTACTTCTCGAAACGAGCTTGGCGTGCCACGTTTTGGGTCAGCACGCTTGTCGATGTCGGTGAAGCACACGATGGGCAGATTCTCGAGCACCAAGGCAGAAACGATGCTGTCAGTAGCAGTACGGCATCCGATGTTCGCGACAGAGAAGGTTACAATGCAAATGGAATTGGCGTAGCATCCGGGGTAGATCAGCAATTCCATAATTACCTACGTATACACGGATATAAGTAAGGAAGTACTTGTTGCAAACAGCCAAAGATTGTTGGAAGTTTCGACATTCTGATTGGTTCCCAGCCAAGGCATTGTGATGCATCTCCTGTTTTAGCAGCGCTACTAAAGATATTCAGCCGCAACTCCCCCCCACCTCCGTCCGGCCACTCCATTTTGACCTTTCTAGCTACACCACATCAAGGCATTTCGTTTGAGCCACGCCAGCTGCTACGGTGCTTAGTAGCAGTTGCCCACGCATACTCCGATCAATTGAACCCCTCGCTTACAATGATGTACCCTCCTCATTACCAAAGAGCATTTCTGACTCGTTCATACCGGTTGTGTTCGCTCACCCCTTGAGAGACCTGCCTTGTTTGCACTCGAATCGCACTTCTACGTCCTTTGGAAGCGAGGGGTTCAATTGATCGGAGTATGCGTGGGCAACTGCTACTAAGCACCGT
>Ga0115842_100247_pt1 | contig 20826 bp, 17 predicted proteins | sample InSIn2SAF170_2_FD_83856 | JGI IMG/M metagenome (GOLD analysis project Ga0115842, IMG submission 83856)
AATTATGGAACATGGTCATTAGTTTTGATTATCAAACTACTTTCCTTGGTCTTTGCTTTAGCTATCATGTCTTTCCCCTATGAGCTAATGAGGGGGTCATTTTGCTGTATAACAATTTTGTGCGATATGTGATCTAAAAAAGATATTTATTTGACATGTGATAATAAAGATCATTCATGTATTAAATAGAGAGGATAACATCTAAAGGTAATTTCTTTGACTAAATAATTAGTCAAATAAATGTATAAACTATATCGCATATATTTAATGATCATATATGAAAATAAATACTTTCAACTAGGCATCATACAATAGAGCAATTAACACATAACAAAAATAATGTATTCCATATATAATTCATGAAAATGGAATGTTATCACTAATTCAACAAAACATAACTGATCATACAAGATAAAAGTACCATATGTGTGAGGTTCTACTCATTTGACTAGTGACATAGATCAACTCCTTTCTTCAAATAAAATTATTCTCCAAGCATACAGTAGTGCATCAACAAAGGAAAGTAGTTTGATAATCAAAACTAATGACCATGTTCCATAATTTCATCAAGGCATTCATAAACTTATAGAAGCACATTCTTTGCAAATGTTTTTGATAAAATTCTAGATCCTTTTGTAAATGCATGAGAAGGGTATATATACTATCTAGCTAAAGTTCAAAAATAGATTATACAAAATATATTGAGGAGGTTTCAAACAACCTTCCTCTTAACTAGAAACTAACTCTAAAAATAAAAGTAATTTGATGACCAGAGGTTATAAAGATGTCTTGCTGTATGCCAGGTTTTCCTTTAGGTTGCATATATCAGCCATTGGTTTCACTTGAGGAGGTGCCCCGAATTGCGTCCTAACCTGTCCTGCGAAGATGACATCTATGAGAGGTGGCATCATCCTTTGTGTTGAATTGAGTGAACAATTCAATGTCATAATTTGGCTGTGAGGTTTGATAAGGAATTGCTAATATGCCTCCCAGTTAGTCTTTGATAATTTTGTGATCGCCTCCCTTTGGTTTTTCAACTTTGCCTTCCAGTTTTTATCCAAATCATTCAAATTTGGCAGTGACTTTGGCTTACCTTCTTTTATCAAGTTGGTGGTGTGAAAAGTGTGATTGAATACTTTTATTATATTTTTATCCACTCCTACTGCACTTACTACTGTCAGTTCTGCTTGCTTGATTTGCGCATCGCAATCTGTGAACAATATATCTTTGTGTGTTTCTTCTATTTTTCGAAGATTAGCACTTCTTCCTTATTCATATTCTTGCCATTCAATGTAGTCAGAGATCTTAGTATTTAAATCATTAAACTTGGTTCTCTGATCAATTTCCTTATTTGTTAATTGGTCACTGGTAATCAGATAAGGCGTGATATGGGACATCCTATGGCAGAATAGATCTTGCTGTTTTGACAGAATGGAGTTTAGCTCCAATGCTTCTTTAATGAATTCATCAACATTAGGGACATATTCATACTTTGCTATGGCCTCTTACAATTCTTGGATATGCACATTCTTTGCAGATATGTTTGCTTCGTGGCTTATCTTTAGGACTTCCATACTCTGCTGCAAATGGACTATTTGTTCACATTCTCTTTCTCTTTCTCTTGTTTTTTCTCAAGCTGCTCTATCCTTTCTTCCTTTCCCTTAAAAGAATAGATACCTCTGTGGCTTTATCCATGGTGGAAGTAGCACATGCCCCTGTAAATTGCGACAGTATGGTTAAATTTTCAGCCAGGTTTGAAGGAATATCCCTCTAGACTATGTCCATTGGTTCATTCCCAGGTGGGATTTCGAATGTTTCTACTCTCCTTCTTTTCCTCTATCTTATTACTATAGCCTTATGCAGTGGGCTGTAGAATACATCTAAAGGAGGTATCTCAGTAACCTTTAGAATAATTTCAGATGTCCGAAACGTAGGGATGATTTCTGTATTCTGCAAACTTGTCCCTTGCTCATTCATTGGCTTCGACTTTGAAATTTTTTGAGTTTGCTTTGGAGTATGATATTCTTTGGTTTCTGGGACATCTTTTGTCTTGGGAGTATCTTGTAGCTTTTTATTAAATTGGTCCCATTCCTACTCCAAATCACTGCTTTTGCCTTCGGGGCCAGTATCTTTAGTTAGGTCACTTATGACCTATTTTTCGGCTGGCCTGCTGCTGAATTCTGATGTAATCTCTGTCTCTTATGTCTTCCTTGTATCCTAGGTTGTGTTCACTTGAGATTCTATACGAGAATTTGGCCCTTCGCTGTTAATAGTTACACTGGGCGTAGGCTTGTCATCATCTCTTAACAAATACAATGGGATTATCTTGAGCCTCTGATTTCTAAATTTCTGAAACCTTTCAAAGTCATCAGGATTCAGATGCACCTCACCCAATCGAATGCCTTTTTGAACGTTTCAGCTGATTGTAAAAGATCTTCGAATTCCTGAGCTTCATGGACATAAGGTTTGAGCTTTAGTGTTGTAGTAACATCTTGTGCTACGTTTTCTGGGTCGAATTTCCTCTTTAGCAGAGTATGGAGCATGAGGCTCTATAGGTTTAGTAACTTTTTGTTTGCATGGTTGAATTTTTCCAACGAAAAAGAACCACACTGGATGGGAAAGGGTGGCCATAATGATTTTTTGTTATCTTTCAAGGTCTTGGTCAAGCCCTTCCCAACAATTTGGTGAGCTATTTCTCTGGCTAATAGTTTGTCGGAGACATACAAAGGGAGTACATGTGGGTCTACTGTACTGCCATAAACTCTAATATATGTGTACCATTGTTCAAAAAAATACTTGCCTACTAAGAGAAGGTCTATAGCGACTTCTTTCGAAAATATGGAGGTTTTCTTATAAAAAATCAATTGGTGTAATGATAAAATAACACCATGACATATTTTGTAAAAATGGGGAATAAAATGGGATTCCCACATCCATTTGTGACTGAGATGGATGGGGTAGGGGTCTTGCAAAGTCCATTTCCAACCCATGATTGGAAACTTAGTACAAAAATAGATGGCATCCATGATATAGGCATTGAAATAAAATGGAGGAAGGTTCTCTGTGGAGGTGGATCTCTTTTGGCGATATTCGAAAATAGTAGTAGCTAGGTTATCAGATAGGATAGTGGCCCAATTCATTATATGGGAATTGACATAAGCATCGATTAAAGGGACCCATTCAATAGAGAACTTGGTATTATTAGGCAATCCATCTAATCTACATAACATAGAGGCTGCTTAGTTATGGGTATTTGCTAAAGAAACAATGGGGTACATACCCATCTTATCATATTTGAATTTGTTCTATAGGACTCTCCAACCCTGAATTATCTTGAAAGGTTCTTCATTCTGCTTTGCAAACTTAGCCAAGAATGGTTTGTCATATATATCCTGAGGGTTAGGAAGATGATACATCTGCTTCAAATCTTCAGCTTTGAATGATCCCATTAGGTCCATTTTTGAGTTCCTAAATTGTCTGTCTTCAATACTAATATTTTCCACCACCCATATAATCATATCAGTGTATGGGAGTATCTTGGCTCTTGCTCCTATTCTGTGAAGAAAGGAGCAAGCAACATATTTGAATTGAACTCTGGAGGGTTTTATTGAGTCCACGGTTGCCTTGGTGACAATAATTTTATGCCGCTCATATTCAAGTCTATTGTAGATGGCTTCCCATGCCATTGCTCCTCCATTGACACTCCAAACTATATCAACAAATATGGGCGACATTTCTAAAACCTTGGACTCTGAAATGCTTTGCTGCTTGTGCTTTTGCATTACCTTCTGCAATGACATCTCTTTTGAAGCTTGCCTGAAATGAAAGAGAGATATATCAGTGCACACAATAGAGGGAAATTAAGGCTAAGAGATCTTTGAAATGACTTTGAATCGTGGGAAGATTTTGAATGAGATTTCTGTGTTAACTAGCCATAACTTGAAAACATAAATTTCTCTCCTCGAGATGCTAAACATTAATTACTCTATCAAACCACTTAATATTTCATTAAAACTCAGTAAATTCCCATGCTTCATGCCTTATTTTCTGCATCGCAGTTTTCAAATGTTGCCATATAACGTTGCCAAGAGACAATGCGAAATGCGATTGCGAAAATTGCAATATCACATTTCGCAATTTTTTTAAGGGGTAACACAATGGCATGCTTTATTAATTTGCGACTTGCGAAGTGTGATCGTGTGCCCTTAAAGTGTTGTGAGTGGAAAATTGCAGTGGGGGCTTTATCACATATCACATTTTTGGATTTTATTTAGGATATTTATAAGTGTCACATGGAAAACTGCGAAATGCGATTTGTGATAAAATTTCTAAGTATGGGTTGTTTTCTAAGGTTTTAAGGAAATTTGTAGGGTTAGGATTTATTTTCAAAGGCTAAAAATTTAAAGGGGTCCCCATTTATATGTCAAATATTAACTATTAGTCTATATAAATGTGGGGGTGGGGGTTGTTAAATAGTACAACAATTGGTGATTCACTTGAGAAAATTAGTTATCTCTGATTGGTCTTTTGAAATTTCTAAATTTTTCAAAATTAGAAAGATTATAGGAATAAAAATTACATGAGTTATAAACTAAACAACATTTCTCTAAAATCATAATCACTCACTCAATATATTTACTCAACTACTTTACTCTTGTAGTGATAAAAATACAAATGTTGGCATCAATCAATACTAAGATTTAAAGAGATGTAGCAGGTGTCTTCTACAAATTAGTTTTTATTGTTTACTCATTTATCACAGATAGAGCCTCTGCTGCCAGTAGGCATTCATAGCCTCGACATGGTTATATTTAAACCAACAATGATTCATTGTCCCATCCGAAGCGATTTTCAGAATTCAAAATGATATTCATTTGCTTTCTTTCTCATTTAGACCATGTTTTTTTTCCTTTCATGTAATTTTTCTTTTCAAGTTTCTTAAAAGACATTGTCTAGGCTTGGTAACCCAATAATGACAATGCCATTCAGTGGTTGTAACTAAACTGAACAAGATGGCTCTTGATGAGACCACTTATCCTTTGATTGATTAGATCATTGACTATTACCCTGTTTTGATATGCAGTTTTGGTAATATCATTTTAATTATTCCCCTATGATCATGGTAAACAAGCTCATAATGAGACTTATTATCTTTTAAGTTTTGCATATTTTAGAATTACACTCCGAAAAAAGAAAAGTTTATCATATGGGGTGACTCATTGGCCCTTTTTAAGATTTTTGGATGATATTAATAGAGTTTTGAGATACTCATCTGTAGAAAGTCCTTACTAGGTTAAATATTATTTTCTTGACTGATAACAAAACATCTATACTTTATAAAGATAAGAGCTTGTTCATAGAATAAGTGTTTTTAGCAAGGTGAAGTTTTTCCAAAGAAATAAGGTTCACTTTAATACTCAAATGCTCTAATTATTTCTTTAACTTTTCCTATTTATAGAAGCAAAAAATCAAAATATTATCAGAGACTTTATTTTGAGAAGCCAAAAGTAAGTACTACTTAACCTTTATTTTGAATGCTAAAGACAATATGATACAAAATTAGAAGAGACTATCCTCTAGGAAATGTATTTTTTCAAAATTTGCCTATTAATGGGAAAGGAATCAATTCTACCTGACAAGTCTTGTAAAATAAATGTTGATGGACCCACTTTCTCAATGATTTGGAATGGTCCAAGCCACAATCTTTGGAATTTGGTGTGTTTTCCTTTTTCCTAATGTGCTTTGTCCCATTTCAAAACTAGATGACCTAATTCCAAGGTTTTATGACTGGCAGAGGTTGTATCAAAAGAGGCTTTGACCAATTGCTGATGATGGGAATGGGTGGATTTAGATTTTTCTCTTTCTTCTTCAAGCTTAAGGATCTGAAATCGTCTTTCTTGAAGAGAAGAGGAAGGATTTTCATCAATAAATTGCAATAGGGCGAGAGATGGGATTGCTATGTTTGTGGGGAGAACTGCTTCTTTTCCATAAATTAAAGAAAAAGGAGAAGAACCGTTTGAGGCCTTTTGTGTTATTCTATCTACCCAAAGAGAAAATGTTAATGCTTTGTGCCAATTCCTATGATTTTGGTCTATAGTCTGCTTGACAATTCTGATAAGGTTTTTGTTTGTTGATTCCGCTAATCCATTACCTTGTGGATAATAGTTGTCTGAATACTTCAATTTGAAACCTCCTTTTAAGGCAAATTCTACCATAGTATTTCCAGAAAAATAAGATGCATTATCAAACATTAAAGTTGTGGGTAGGCCAAACCTGGTGATTATGTACTGATCAATAAAATACGTAATACTTTTTGTATTAGCTACCTTTAGTGGGATAACTTCTACCCATTTCGTGAAATAATCAATAGCTATAAGGATGTACTTATGCTGCTTGGAAGAGTTAGGAACAATCTCACTAATTATATCTAATCCCCATTATTCAAATGGTTGTTGGATATTCACTGGCTGTAAAGGGAATGCTGGTTTCTTTTCTCTTCCAGTTGCAGTTTGACAAGTTTTTCATTTTCTTGCATAGTAATGTGCATCCTTAAATAGTGATGACCAATAATAACCTGCATGTAGGATTTTATGAGCTGTGGTGTTTCCTCCGAAATGACCTCCAGCTGGTCCATGATGTAACTCTTGCATAACCTTTTCAGCTTCAGTTTTTTCTAGCCATCTTAATAATATTGAATCATAATTTTTTTCTAAATAATACATCATTCATCAATTAATTCATACTAATTTGATTTCAACCTTAAAACATGCTTTATTTTATAATTGAGATGCATAGGAACATATCCATTCTTTAAATAAAACTTCAAATTAGCATATTGTGATTGTGCATCGTTGAGTCTTGCCTCTAATATTTTCACTTCATTACCTTGGTCTTCTTTTGTTGTTAAGTGGGAAGCTCCAGTTATCTTCTTGCAAAAACCTTGGCCCCTAACAATTTTGGTTGGTTGGATTTCTACATCGTACTCTTGAAGTGCAGTGATCCAATTGGATCTTTTCTCCCCCACTTCTCTTTGAATCAACAATTGCCTTGCTGCAGGGTAAGGTACTATTATTTTTGTATGAGTCTTGAGGAGAAAAGGTCTGAAATGTTTCAAGGTTTTAAAGACAGCAAAAGCTTGTTTCTCAACAACTGAGTAATTTAGCTCGACACCCTGTAAATTGGAACTGAAAAAAGAGATAGGTGCCTCGATATTTTGGTCATTTAGTTGTGTTAAAACTACTGCATATGATGTATCAGATGAAAATGTGTACAATACAAAAGGTTTAAGAAAGTCTAGAGTTGTTAAAGAAGGAGCATTGATAATGGCTTTTTTGATTAACTCAAATGACTCTCTTTCATCTTTACTCCATTTGAAGACTGCATTCTTTCTTATCATCGATTGAAGGGGTAGAACAATCTGTGAAAAATCTGGAACAAATCTTTGTACAAAATTAATCCGGCCTAGGAATGATTACATGGTCTTTTTATTATGTGGGAGAGGAATATTTTCAATTTCTTGGATTCGATCAAGATCAATATAAATTGCTTTCTTGGACACTATGAATTAGAGAAGCTTCCCTTCTGCTAAATAAAAGTATGACTTTTTGAGATTTAAAGAAATGGCATATTTCTTGCATCTTTCAAAAATATGCTTTAGGCCATTTAGATGATTGTTTTTGTTCCTAGAGTAGACTGTGATGTCATCTAAGTAAATAACAATTGATTTATTAATTAGACCTTTAAAAGAAATATCCATGGCGCGTTAAAATGTAGCACCTACATTGATGAGTCCAAAAGGCATCTTCTGATAAGCATATGTCCCCCACTTGGTCCTGAATGTTGTCTTTAGTCTATCGTCTAGATGTACAAGAATCTGATTGTATCCTGAAAATCCATCTAGAAAAGACATTAGCTCAGAACCTGCAACTGATTGCAATATTTGCTCCATGGTAGGCAAAGGAAAGCCATCCTTTTGATAATCTCTATTCAAGTTCCTAAAATCAATACAAATCCTAATATCTCCATTCTTTTTCTTGACATGAACCATGTTTGATACCCATTTTGAGTGTCTAACAAGAAAGATTATCTTTTATTTCAGAAGTTTGTTTAATTCAGATTTTATTTGACTTTCAAGGTTTGGATGAATCTTTCTAAGTTTCTATTGAACTGGTTTCTCATTGGAGGTCATAGGTATAATATGTTGAATTACAGAGGTATCATAGGTCTTGAGATCTGAATAATCCCAGAAAAAGACACCTTTATATGTTTTCAACAACTTGATGAATGATATCCTTTCTTCGGATGATAAACCAAGACCTAGGTTAACGTTTTGAGGTTTTTAAGTTGTGCCTAGGTTTACCACTTCAAATCTCAAAGTAGAACTCTGAGCCTTGGAGTTGGTAATATTTTTAAATCTATCTTTCAAATCATAGAGATCTTCCATTTTGACTACATACTTTGGAATTGTATTTTGATCATTTTTATGGTTGATTTGCAAGTCATGTTCATGTTCATCTATGATTTGTTCCTCATAAGATCCTTCTGATGTAAGTAAATCGATTATATTAGCATCATTATTAAACATTCTCCAATTTGTTACATTATCAAGGATGGATGGTCTAAAAATTAACTCTATACAAAACCTATATGGACTACATTCCTATGAAGGTATAAGCTTAGATGCTACATTGGAAAGTAAATCAACACTTTCATTTGGTAATTTGGGGATTGAAGAAATGTTAAAAGCAGTGAAGTGAGAAGTAATATTCTCGGGTAGAGATTGATAATGTTTTGAGATGCCCAAACACATAATGGATTGTGTTTCTTACCTGTTTAATGACTATTTCAGAGTCTCCATATACTTGCAAATGCTTGACATCAAGGCCAATGGCCTTGTACAACCTTTGAATTAATGCTTCATATTTTGTAGTATTGTTAGTGCATTGAAATTCAAGCCTGTAGGCTAACATTATCTGTGAAACTTTTGGATTAGAGGAAAGCCTAATTGAAACTGATATCATTTCTCTAAGTACCTCTACTTTTGTCCTGTCTAGTTGAACTATGTGTACAACTGACTTTTGAGGTGTAATATTTAACTTGGTGCACACAGTTCTTGGCATGATGTTTGAGGAGGCTCCTGAATCAACGAGGCAATTATGAACGTTTTTGTTGAAAATCTCATAAGTAAGAAGAAATGGAGGAGTATGAGAAATAGATCTATCACCTATCAAAACTAGGTCTGTGGGATTTACTTTGTTTGAACATGAAGGAGGTTTTCCCATATCTTTAGCAGCTCGAGTAACTACAACGTATGGTAAAGGAGCTACAGGGACTACTTTTAATTCTATAGGTAAGGTTTTCTGTTGTTGTTTGAGTTTAGCCAATTCATGTAATGAAATATTTTCTCCTCGTCTTTTTCATATCTTTGAATATATTATATTCCACTATATTCGAGATTACTAAAATTTTGGAAGTAGTGGAGGATCTAATGGAATAGAATCAATTTGAGTAGTCTTAGATTTCTTTGTTATTGTCTTCTCCTTTACAGGAACAAAAACTTTCTATTTATGATTTGTTGTAGACATATCAGTAGAGTTTTTACTTCTTGTAGTTACTGGCATAACTGGTGCTTCCTCTTCAGTTGGAAGAATAAAGTCCCACATTCCATTTCGCTCAACTTCTTTTTCAGTTTATGCTTCTTCTTCGGTTGTTGAGTCTTCTTCCAGTTCTTGATCAGATTCAGCATTTGAAATAGTATTTGGTGGTTGGGATGTAGAAGAAGGACTTATCTTGAATGGGCAAAAAGATTTCTTGGGGGCAGATGATTTTGCAACTTGTTTCTTGATTTCGACAATTTCATTTGACATGGTCTTTAACACCTTTTGAAGGCTTTCAAGGTTGAAAGGGTCCTTTGGAGCATTATTTTTTGAATGCCACTTTATTTGATTTCCTTTCTTCTATTTGTGACCTCTTTTCTAAGGCAATAATTATTTTTTCCACAGACAACGCTTATTTCATGTTTTCTACGAGGGTAACTTTATTGGCTTTATCCACAAAAATTGCGATATTAGAGGGAAGGGAGGATATGTACCATTCAATTTGCATATCTACTGCAGGTTTAGAGGTAGTTGGGATTTTGTTTAGCAACTTGTTAAACCTAGAGTTGAAGTCTTTAATCCTTTCATCTGAACTTGATTTTAGGTTGGAAAGATCATTGATTAAAGACACCACGGTTCTATCATCGCCAAATTTTGCGAGAAATATTTCTTCAAAAGTGTCAGAAATACCAGGATCCTGCAGATCCCTGGAAAGTATAAGGAAACAATCTAATAACAAAATCTTCATGTGTAACTCCATTAAGATTCATGGATAACATAAAGTTATTCAAATGTTCTTCAGCAAGAAGACCATCATCGAGATTATACTTAGGTAACCATTTTTCTGGGTTTGCTGGGAGAGCATTTGGATTAGCAACCAGTACAGCACTAGGGTTTGCCCAAGGTTGAGTAGGTTGGTTGGCCATAAATTGTGTTGAATGTTGTGAAGATGAGGAAGCAGATCCAGAATTAGATGGTGATGGTGAAGAACTTACTATTGGACTAGTACTACTGGTAGGAGTATTGATTGTCTGAGTTGAAAAAATAGATTGTTGTGAAGAGGCAGATTGAGTAGAAGTGAATGGGGAAGTAAATGGAGGGAAAGGTGACGTGATCTCACTAGTATATGATTCATATTTTGGTGTGGCAGCTCTCTTATATTGTGAATGAATGGGAAACTCAAAAGGGCTTACTCCAAGATTTTCACTTTGTAGTCGAGTTAATACACCAGTATCTCGTAATAAGGAAGTGACACTTTCTTCAGAAGCTTCGGGCTTTTTAGGTTTCTCCACAGAAATGGATATCTATTCCAATTTTCGTATTAAGGAGTGAACTTCGGGAGACTCGGGAGTGTAATTTGAAGAATGTGGTTGTCTTAATACTTCAAGAGATGAGGGAGGTGTTTCTACAACTTTAGATTTCTAATTCAGAGATTTTGAACGAGATCTAGAAGAGGTAGAAGTTGTGGAGGGGTTTTGACTCTTATGAATGTTTTTCAATTGATCTTTAGATTTATATGCCATTCATACCCGGATGGCCCTCCTTCTAGCACCAAAATGTTGAAGCTGCTGCTCCAACATGGGGGATAACCACCCGGTCCAGACCTTAAAGACAACTCCTTTTCCATTTGATGTGGTGGCTCTGACTGGGAATGATGGGACCAGTTTCCTAGAGTGGGTTTGGAAATGGGAGTGGGTGGTTTTTAAAGCGATTGCAATAAGAATAATGATAACTAAATGAACTATTCTAGTATGAAAATCTCTAGCTAACGTAATCTAATATAAATCGGGGTATTTTGTGTGATATGCGATCTAAAAATATATGTTTGACATGTGATAATAAATATCATTCACGTATTTAACATAGATGATAACATGTAAAGATAATTTCTTTGACTAAATAGTTAGTCAAGGAAATGTATAAACTATATCAAATATATTTAATGATCATATATGAAAATAAATACTTTTAGCTAGGCATCATACAGTAGTACAATTAACACATAATAGAAAGAACGTATTCCATATATAATTCATGAAAATGGAATGTTATCACTAATTTAACAAAACATAACTGATCAGACAAGATAAAAGTACCATATGTGTGAGGTTCTGCTCATTTGACTAGTGACATAGATCAACTCCTTTCTTCAAATCGAATTATTCTCCAAGCATACAGTAGTGCATCAACAAAGGAAAGTAGTTTGATAGTCAAAAGTAATGACCATGTTCCATAATTCCATCAAGGAATTCACAAACTTACAGAAGTGCATTCTTTGCAAATGTTTTTGATAAAATTCTGGACCCTTCTCTAAATGCATGAGAAGGGTATAAATACTATCTAACTGAAGTTAAAAATAGATTATACGAAATACCTTGAGGAGCTTTCAAACAACCTTCCTTTTAACTAGCAACTAACTTTGAAAATAAAAGTAATTTGATGACCAGAGGTTATAAAGATGTCTTACTGTCTGCCATATTTTGCTTTAGGTCACATATATCAGCCATTGGTTTCACTTGAGGAGGTGCCTCGAATTTCGTCCTAACCCATCTTGCGAAGATGGCATCTATGAGAGGTGGCAACATTCTTTGTGTTGAATTGAGTGAACAATTCAATGTCATAATTTGGCTGTGAGGTTTGACAAGGAATTGCCAATATGCCTCCCAGTCAGTCTTTGATAATTTTGTGATCGCCTCCCTTTGGTTTTTCACCTTTGCCTTCCAGTTCTTATCCAAATCATTCAAATCTAGCAGTGACTTTGGGTTACCTTATTTTATCAAGTTGGTGGTGTGCAAAGTGTGATTGACTGCTTTTATTATATTTTTAGCCACTCTTGCTGCTCTTGCTATTATCAGTTAAGCCTACTTGATCTGCGCATCCCAATCTGTGAACAATATATCTTTGTGTGTTTCTTCTATTTTGGAAGATTAACGCTTCTTCCTTCTTCAGATTCTTGCAATTCAATGTAGTCAGAGATCTTAGTATTTAAATCATTAAACTTGCTTCTCTAATCAATTGCCTTATCTATTAATTGGTCACTGGTAATTAGATAAGGGGTGATACGAGACATCCTGTGGTAGAATAGATCTTGTTGTTTTGATAGAATGGAGTTTAGCTCCAATGCTTCTTTGATGAATTCATAGATAGTAGGGACATATTTATACTTTGCTATGGCCTCTTGCAATTCTTGGATTTGCACGTTTTTTGAAGAGATGTCTGCTTCATGGCTTATCTTTAAGACTTCCATACTCTGCTGCAAATGGACTATTTGTTCAATGGCTTGTTTGTTCACATTTGCTTTCTCTATCTCCAGCTGTGCTATCCTTTCTTCCCTTTCCCTTAATAAAATAGATACCTCTATGGCTTTATCCATGGTGGTAGTAGCATATGGCCTTGTAAATTGCGACAGTATGGTTAAATTTTCAGCTAGGTTTGAAGGAATATCCCTCTAGACTATGTCCATTAGTTCATTCTCAGGTGGGATTTCATGTGTTTCTACTCTCCTTATTTTCCTCTGTCTTCTTACTACAGGCTTATGAAGTGGGCTATAGAATACATCTAAAGGAGGTATCTCAGTAACCTTTAAAATAATTTCAAATGTAGGAAACGTAGGGATGATTTTTTTATTCTACAAACTTGTCCCTTGCTCATTCATTGGCTCCGAATTTGAAATTTTCTACGTTTTCTTTGGAGTATGATATTCTATGGTTTCTAGGACATTTGTTGTCTTGGGAGTATCTTGGAGTTTTCTATTAAATTTTTCCCATTCTTGCTCCAAATCACTGCTTTTGCCTTCGGGACCGGTATCTTTAGTTAGGTCACTTATGACTTGTTTTTCAGCTGACCTTCTACTGGATTCCGCTATAATCTCTATCTCTTGTGTCTTCCTTATATCCTGGTTTGTGTTCACCCGAGATTCTATACAAGAATTGGCCCTTCGCTGTTAATAGTTACATTGGGTGTAGGCTTGTCATCAACTCTTAACAAATGTAATGGGATTGTCTCGAGTCTCTGATTTCTAAATTCCTAAAACCTTTCAAAGTCATCGAGATTCAGATTCACTTTCACCCAATTGAATTCCTATTCGAATGTTTCAGCTGATTGTAAAAGATCTTCTAATTCCTGAGCTTCATGGACATAGGGTTTGAGCTTTAGTGCTGTAGTAACATTTTGTGCTACTTTTTCTGGGTCAAATTTTCTCTTTGGTAGAGTATGGAGCCTGAGGCTCTCTAGGTTTATTTTATATTTGTTTGCATGGTTGAAGTATGCCAACGAAAAAGAACCACACCTGATGGGAAAGGGTGGCCATAATGAATTTTTTGCTATCTTTCAAGGTCTTGGTCAAGCCCTTCCCAACAGTTTGGTGAGCTATTTCTCTGGCTAACAGTTTGTCAGAGACATACAAAGGGAGTACATGTGGGTCTATTGTACTACCATAAATGCTAATATATGTGAACCATTATTCAGAAAAATACTTGCCTACTACGAGAAGGTCTGTAGCGGCTTCTTTAGAAAATCTGGGGGCTTTCTTATCAAAAATAAATTAGTGTAATGGTAAAATAACACCATGTCATATTTTGTAAAAATGGGGAATAAAATGGGATTCCCACATCTGTTTGTGACTAAGATGGATGGGGTAAGGTTCTTGCAAAGTCCATTTCCAACCCATGATTGGAAGCTTAGTACATAAACAAATGGCATCCATGATATAGGCACAGAAATAAAATGGAGGAAGGTTCTCTATGGAGGTGGACTTTTTTTGGCGATATTCATAAATAACAGTAGCTAGGTTATCAGATAAGATAGTGGCCCAATTCATTATATGGAAATTGACACAAGTATCGATTAAAGGGACCCATTCAATAAAGAACTTGGTATTATTGTAGGAATTTACAGGGTAAGTTCCTCAGAAAGAACACCAAAAGGACACCGCTCACAACCATATCTCAAATCAATACACCAGTATTTTTGACGTGGTTAAAACCCTCAAAGAGGGAAACAGTCCACGGCCTGTCCCAACGTGGGTACTACAGGCAATTTATTAATCAAAGAATGAAAATTTACATAAGCTTTCTCTCATGCACGGATTTCACTAACAATGACCCTCCATGCGCTTTAAATAGAACTCATGGACCAATCGGGTGTCAAGCCACGGATCAAGTGTCGGTAATACTGAGAAGAGAGTGAACCGTCGGATCACTACATATCGTGACCGTCGGATTGTAAGTTACAAAATGTACAACGGTAAAGAAACACACTTTACCTAACTCTATACCTAACTCTATACTAGACCAAGTTGAACTTAACTATTTCCTATGTGTCGGAATATCCTAACATCCCCCCTTAAGAACAACTTGGGATAGGATTGAAGGATTTACAAATATGACACAATAGGAGAAGGAAGGAGGCACTAGAGCCTATCCCCCCTTAGTGACAACTTCCTGAACTCCAACCATAAATCGAAGTTTAGTGAACTTCGCCTCTGTGAGAGCCTTTGTGAAGATGTCTGCAACCTGATCATCTGTTGAACAATATTGCACTTCAAGAACATGGTCATGAATGAGCTTTCTGATGAAGTGCATGTGTAGTTCAATGTGTTTGCTGCACTGATGCTGAACTGGATCTTTGCATAGCTGAATGGCACTTTGATTATCACACCAAAGTGTAGTCGAATGCTGCTGCTCAAAGCCAAACTCTGATAGGATCTGACGAAGCCACAAGGCTTCCTTACTAGCTTCCACGGCACCACGATACTCTGCTTCTGCTGACGAAAGAGAAATGGTAGCCTGTTTCTTACAAGCCCATGTAATAGGTCCTGAACCAAGAGTGAAGACATAACCAGCAGTAGACTTCCGATCATCAGGTTCACCAGCCCAATCAGAATCAGTGAAACCAACCAATAGAGGAGCTGCTCTGGCACTGTAATGAATCCCAAACTGAACTGTACCTCGAACATAACGAAGTATTCTTTTAGCTGCTTTCCAATGACTTTCACGGGGGTTTTGCATAAACCGAGCAACAAGGCCAACAGCAAAGGAAAGGTCAGGACGAGTATGGGTTAAGTACAAGAGTTTTCCTACAAGTTGACGATATAAGGTAGCATCAACTTCAGGAGAAGTACAAGTGACTGAAAGTTTGACTCCAGACTGAAAGGGAGAAGGAGCTGGCTTACAGTCTTCCATGTGAAAATGACGAAGAATATCACAAGCATACTTGGTTTGGGAAAGGGAAATACCCTCCTTGGATTGCAAGACTTGAAGACCGAGAAAATAGTGTAAGTGTCCTAAGTCTGTCATTTGAAATTTCTTTTTAAGGCTGGACTTCACATGGTTTATAAGGTTGGGATCACTACCAGTAAGGATAAGATCATCAACATAAAGAACAAGGATGATAAGGGAGTTTCCCACTTTCTTGGTGTAGACAGTATTGTCAGAATGACACCTAGAAAAGCCAGATTCTAAAAGAAAGCTATCCATTTTGGCATACCAAGCCCGAGGAGTTTGCTTGAGACCATAACGGGATTTCTTAAGTCGACACACAAGGCTAGAGTCGGTTTGTATGAAGCCAATGGGTTGTTCCATATAGATTTCTTCATGCAAGTCCCCATGCAAGAAGGCAGATTTAACATCCATCTGATGGACTTCCCATTTTAAAGAGGCAGCAAGGGAAAGAACAAGGCGGATAGAGTTCATTTTGGCAACAGGGGAGAAGGTTTCAGTGTAGTCAATGCCTTCAACCTGTGAAAAGCCCTTAGCAACAAGACGAGCTTTATGTTTATCAACTTTCCCATCTGGTCCATACTTGGTTCTGTAAACCCATTTACATCTAACAAGTTTGCGTCCCTTTGGTAGAGGAACAAGATCCCATGTATCATTTGTTAATAATGAATGATATTCTTCATTCATAGCTGCTTCCCAATGTGGATGGCCTGAAGCTTCTGAAAAAGTGTCAGGATCATGATTTACTGGAGCTTGAGCCAGTAAAGAAGAGGCTCTTTCAAACTGAGAACGAGTACGCCGTTGATCTGTAGGATCACCGGCAAGATCACCTGCTGCATCCTGAGTAGTACGGACCCATCTTGGAAGCTGAGCTGAAGGAGGATCCTGAGAAGGTGGGGGAGGATTGTCATCCTCACTTTCATCATCTGAAGAAGAAGAAATGTTTTCAAAGGTAGAAGAGATAGAAAGAGGTGGCACATCCGCCGGACTAGGCTCGCAGGCCGATTTATTTTCAGAAAATTTTACATCTCTTCTAATGATAACATTTTTAGACTTAAATGGAATAAGTCTATAGCCTTTTACATCTTCAGAATATCCAACAAAAGTACATTTCTCACTCTTAGGTTCTAAAGCTTTATGCTTTTCATCTGGAATGTGGGCCCATGCTTCACTTCCAAAAACACGAAAGTGACTTACATCTGGTTTAATGGAACTCCAAGCTTCTTCTGGAGTGATATTCTTTAGAACCTTAGTAGGAGTGCAATTTATTATATAATTTGCACAATTAATTGCTTCGGCCCAAAAACTAAGACTGAGTCCTTTAGATTGCAGCATACAATTAGCCATTTCCTTTAAGGTGCGATTTTTCCTTTCAGCTACGCCATTTTGTTGTGGAGTGTATGGAACAGTATGTTGCATTTGAATTCCATTCTCGGTGCAAAAGTTGATGAATGTGTTTTTAACATATTCTCCACCATTATCAGTTCTTAACTTAAGAATTTGATGCCCAGATTGTTTTTCAACAAAGGCCTTGAAGGCCAAAAACATGTTAAACACTTCACTCTTGAGTTTTAAGAAGTATACCCAAGTGCGTCTGGAGAAATCATCAATGAAAGTTAAGAAATACTTGCAGCCAGAGAATGAAGCAACAGGAAGTGGACCACATAAATCACTGTGCACAAGCTGTAAAGGGGCTGAGGCGTGCCAAGAGGCACGTTTTTCAAAACTGTCCCGATGATGTTTTCCGAGTACACATCCGGAACAAACACCATCTCTGCAAGATACCAAAGGAAGACCTGTCACCATATTTTCTTTGCATAGATGCTGAAGGGAGCAATAGTTTAAGTGACCAAATCACTCATGCCAAAGTTTGCTCACTTCATCATTATGAGCAACAAATACTGAGGGAAGATTTGATGACCCAAAGTCGTGAAACTTGTACAACCTTGTGGAGTCATCAGCAATACCAGTAGCTAGAATCTGTTTGGGATCTCTTAGATCCTTAATTACAACATCATGAGGTGAAAATTCAACAATTTTACCTTCACCTGAATGAGTTATCTGATATACAGATAGAAGGTTGTAGGATAAGGTTGGAACACATAATACATCATTAAACTGACCATTGTCTAGATGAACAGTTCCAGTCCCTACAACGTTAAGAGATCTATCATCACCAACATATATATTTTTGGTGTTACAATCATCTAAAGAAGAAAACATGGCTTTGTTTTTGGCCATGTGATAAGAGGCTCCAGAATCAATGAGCCACTCATGAGAATGAGAAGAAGAAGATACATTTAATGCATAACCAGACTGAGATGTTTGACAACGACATGCAGAAAGTGCCATTCCTGAAGATGAAGTTGAAGTTGAAGTTGAAGAATGCTCCACATGGATGTTATGTTTCTTCATTGCGGCTTCCAAGGCTTCCATCTTCTTAAAGCATTTAGATTCTAAATGGCCATCTCGATTACAAAAGTTACAATGTCTATCAGTCTTCTTCCATTTGTTTTTATTGGTCTTATCATTTTGCTGGAATGATCTTTCATTTTGAGGCTGAGTTTGCTTAGGACCCTTGTTTGGCTTAGGACCATTCTTTTTAGGATATGACTTCTTAGGATTCTTTGAATTTGGTTGCTGCTGGGCGGCTAACGCTTTCTTGGAAGAGTTTCCAAGATTAAGAAGACCAAGGTGTAAGAGTTTTTCTTGTTCTCTTATTAAAGAATCACAAAAAGAGTCAAAGGAAGGGGCCTTGTAGTCTTTTCCTTGACAAATGAAAGCTTCCCTTGTAGAATGGGAGGTGGAAACAAATACAGAGTACGCTGGTCCCAACTTAGTAAGGATAGAATAAATAAGGTTACTATCTTCTTTCTTAACCTTAACACCTTCCAATAGATATCTAAGGGTCTTGAACTTAGACAAGAAATCTTCAATGCAAGAAAAATTATTAGGGTCCAAAGTAAGCAACTCATTTTCAAGTTGATGGGCTCTAATTTCATTTTTAATCCCAAAAACTTTAGTGATTTGGTCCAATGCTTCTTTAGGAGTATCAAGTTCTGCAATATGGAATCTAAGATCGGGAGAAATAGACATCCCTATCAAACCACGTGCTTGATCTTGTCTATTTTCCCATTTAGCAGCCTTATCTTCATCTTTTGGTTTCGTCTCTTGGCCTGTGGCAATTCTGAAGAGACTTTTACTTCTAAGTAAATCCTCCATGTAGGATATCCATTGAAAGAAGTTAGTGCTGTCAAGAATGACTTGGCATGGACTTTCCATTTTTTTTTTTAAAACTGAAGCTGAAGATGCTGAAAGTAAGTGTTCCAATGGATAGATCTCGAAAAATTAGGCTGTTTTAAAAAAAACGGCTCCGAAAAAGACTTCCGGATGAAGAAGTTATGGCCTTTTGAAAAAAATTTGTTGAAGTTGCCGGCAAAGTGTGCGAAAGTGCGGGAATGAAAAATCCGCCCAAAAAATGGAGATTGGAACCCAAGACCTCTACTCTCTTAGGATAGCTTTGAACCAATTGAGCTATACAAAAAATTTGAGAGAGAGAGAGAGAGAGAGAGAGAGGGGGGGGGGGCCTTGGGATGCGTGCTTGCTTTGAGAAGGTTGTTTTTACCTACAAAACAAAAACACAAAACCCAACACGGACATACAAATAAAACGAACCTTACGGCTCGAAGTTAGCTTTAGCCGGAAACTAAATATTTTTCTCAATGTTTTTGATTTTCCAAGATCACACTAAGGTGCAGGGAAAAGAGCATACGCATGAGAAAAAAAACTTCCTTTCTGTTTCTGATTTGCCCAGATCGCACAGAGTCACAGGGCAAAGAGCATACGCAGAAATGAAAGGTATAGATCCGGTAATAAAAAGGCTAAATAAACAGAAACCGAAATAAACAGAGAGAAACTAACTGTAAACTGCAGATAAACACTGTATACCTCCAGATCTTAAAAATGACGCAGCTGGGGCTATCGGAAACCTTTTCGCGTGAAACGAAAGGGGTTCCTCACTGGAACAGATGCTCCAAACACAATGGAGTAGTCCTCTCGGCCCGAAAGCAGTCAGAAACAGCAGATCTAGGAAACGACAGTCGCATGCAGTTCAACCGGCTTCAGATTTGGATCACCAACGGACGCGGCCCTCAAATAGCTCTGATACCATGTAGGAATTTACAGGGTAAGTTCCTCAGAAAGAACACCAAAAGGACACCGCTCACAACCAGATCTCAAATCAATACACCAGTATTTTTGACGTGGTTAAAACCCTCAAAGAGGGAAACAGTCCACGGCCTGTCCCAACGTGGGTACTACAGGCAATTTATTAATCAAAGAATGAAAATTTACATAAGCTTTCTCTCATGCACGGATTTCACTAACAATGACCCTCCATGCGCTTTAAATAGAACTCATGGACCAATCGGGTGTCAAGCCACGGATCAAGTGTCGGTAATACTGAGAAGAGAGTGAACCGTCGGATCACTACATATCGTGACCGTCGGATTGTAAGTTACAAAATGTACAACGGTAAAGAAACACACTTTACCTAACTCTATACCTAACTCTATACTAGACCAAGTTGAACTTAACTATTTCCTATGTGTCGGAATATCCTAACAATTATTAGGCAATCCATATAATCTACATAACATAGAAGTTGCATAGGTATGGGGATTTGCTAAAGAAGCAATGGGGTACATACTCATCTTATGATATTTGAATTTGTTCTCTAGGACTCTCCAACCCTGAATAATCTTGAAGGGTTCTTCATTCTTCTTTGTGAACTTTGCCAGGAATGATTTTTCATATATATCCTAAGGGTCAGGAAGATGATAAATCTGATTCAAATTTACAGCTTTGAATGATCCCATTAGCTCCATTTTTGAGTTCTTGAATTGTCTGTCTTCAATATTGAGATTTTCCACCACCCATCTAATCATATTAGTGTATGGGATTATCTTGGCTCTTGATCCTATTCTGTGAAGAAAGGAGAAATCAACATCTTT
>Ga0115842_100248_pt1 | contig 20817 bp, 26 predicted proteins | sample InSIn2SAF170_2_FD_83856 | JGI IMG/M metagenome (GOLD analysis project Ga0115842, IMG submission 83856)
ATATAAGTATATGCCGACAGTATAGCAGCAGCATTATGCACCAACTGCCCTCCCTGACTATACCCACTAAGCACCAACTTGGTGTTCGGGCATTTGCTCTGCGCCGTCGCCACCAAACTCGCCAGCGTAGCGGAGCCAACTGGGTCGCCTCCTTCCAGGAACTCGGCGACGGTAGCCCCGTAATTGACCTACAATACACCCATCAGCACCGTCACATTGCCGGGTAGGGCAAAATACTTACGCCTTGCACAGCAACGTCCCCACTCCCGATCATATTAGCCACGGCCTGGAAGAAAGGCGGGCCGGCGAGAGAGCCGACATTACCGGCTTCGGTGGTGCCGCGGGCGAAGAGGATGGTGAGGGCGCGGCAGGGCGTGCCGTCTGTGAGTTGGTTCTCGGAGGTGGCGCCTGTGTATTGGCGTCGGGAGATGGGGTTGGCTGCTGCCAGGACGGCTAGGAAGAGGGTAGCGAGGGAGGAGTGCATTCTGACTGCGGTGTGGAGGAAGTGAGTGTGGTAGTGCGAGCGAAGGGCTTGGTTTGTGATTGTGCTTGCTCTACACCTGGCCTACTGTAGGCATATACTTATATGCTCTTGCGCTCGTGAGCACCCGAGGCAACTTGCTTACGGAGCTCGTTGATCAGGTCATGGGAAGGTCATGCTGGCAACATTCTAATAGTATGTTGCAGGCCACGAGTGCTCTGCACATATTGCACGCCATGGCCACGAGATGCTAGCGTGCGAACACTTCGCAATGGTGTCTGCAGCGGTATTGCTTGGTGCCGGTCCGCATAGCTTGACACCTGTCAAGCAAGGGTGATTGTAACGCTTATGGTTGCTCGACCGAGGATGTTTCCCACTGGATGAATGTACGATTGGATGTCGTACGGCTCTAGAACTCCTGTCAGATGAGTTCGGGTGTTAGTAGTTGCTATGAGTGTCTGCAGGCACACTGCCTAGCTTCAGCTGTGAGAGCTTGCTAGCTGTCAAGCACGGGCGTCTGTGATGGTTCCGGATGCTTCGACCGAGGAAGCTTCAGCACTGCTATAGTGTCCATTGGACAGCATTCAGTTACAACCCCTGGGTGTACACCTGCCTGCAAGCACGATCTCGAGACCAGTCTCCGTAGTGTATTGCATGTACATTTTGCGGGGTAGAACCAGGGTGTCGCGGACCGTAACGGACAATGGGAGTGTACTCCGTCCACCAGTATCATTGCGGCATACGCGTTTGTTGCGGTGTGCTGTATATGTATAGAGGAATGTCTGAAGCTTGATGCCGAGGCTCACTTGCCTAATACGGAGGATACGCACGGTAAGCACAGGCGGGAGATGCCGCTGTTAAGCTGGGAGGATCAAAGGAACAGCCAACTGTCGCTATATGATGTGATAGTCCTGTGATGTGCTAATCAAGGCATGTGTCCTAAGACGGAGAAGAACGCCAGGTCTAGAAACGTGTACTAGCGGAGCGTACTCCCAACGGTGAGAAATGACAAGTTGCCGCTTCCCGTCTCGCAGACGGATGATCCAAGGCTCTGCAAGAAGCTGGATGGGAGCAAATGAGTGTCTATCCAGGCTATCGTTATCATCACAGCATGCCAGCGTGCTCGAGCTAGTCTCGCGTCCTCTGTCCGCTAGCTGCAAAATGAGCGTCCACCAGCATTTTCCCACACCAAGCAAGCTTCCTCAACACAGCCTTCGGCGACCCCAAGATCCAATGAAGCAACTAAGCGCCATCGCAATTCGGTGACCAACACTATGAGTAACCGTTGAAAGGCCCGTTGTTCCACGTGAACTGCATGGCGCCCGTAGCAACCCAATTGTTGTTCGCCTGCTGGCATACACACATCTCCCACGCATTGTCGTTGTAGTATTGGGTCATCATCGCCTGGCCCGACGTGAGGAAGTCATTGCTTTGGTCGAAAGTCGTGCCCATGTCATCATTGAACTCGTTGATTGCGGATTGAGTACCGTAAAGGTCCCAGCCGTAGTAAAGAGCCGAGTGCTCGTTAGGAACCGGGGCGCCGTCGACAGGATAGCAATCCTCAAGCTGTCCCGCGTCAATTTCTTCCCAGTCGTAGCCGGGACCAGCGCAGTCACTGACACTGCCGCGCTTCTTTGATGTCGACTGTGTCGAATTGCGAAAGGGTATGCTAGTATGGATGCGGACAGTGTTGGTTGCGTTGACAAACTCTGACCATACTGTGACGGGGCGGCCACCGGTTGCGGTCGAGTAGCGGCCAACATGGTAGATATTGATCGGATGACTCTGATTTGCACGGAGGACGTCCAGACCGTGAACCGGCTTATCATTCGATACATGATACAGAGCGAGGTCGTCAGGAACTGCATCAATGCTTCGCCTCGCGGTGGTGTTGAGCCCAGTAGTCGCATTCTGCAGCAGTCCGTTTCGAGATGCGAAGAACGAGGCCTCCGTGCTGCTGGACCAGTCCAGGGAATTGTCGTAAGTGGTAAGTACGTAGCTCGCTGCTGTATTCGCGGTTTCCAAAGACTTGGCAATCGATGTCCATAGCGGGTAAACAGAACCAAGCAATGTCAGGCCAGCACCTACGACACACGCGACCTTGCCTGTTGTCACTCCATCTTTCCACAAGTCCCAAGCGCAGCTAGCCAGTGAAACGGCCGACCCAACCGCACCGGCGACGGACGCGGTGATCTTCCAGAACAGTTTGGAAGATGCCCATGATAGAATCCCGCGTTCGGCCAGAACGGAGAGGCTAGTGACCTCTGATATGGTCAGCTCGGACCACTCTGGCGCGAGTAGTGCTTTGGTGTACAGATCGTAGCAGTTTGAGCGTGGCATGAGCTCGAAGGTGCGCATCGTAATGGCGGTACCATGGACCTCTTGCTTGTAGAGCTCCACGCTCGAGTCATCGAGCACGACGTACCGAGTCGGCTGGCAGACGGCGACGTCAAGGGTAGGGCTTCGAGGAAGAGCGGTCGACGGCAAAGCAGCTGTGAGCAGCAGAGTCGCCAGGGCTGAGGTTAGGAAATGCATCTTGAACTGCATCGGAGAGTTGCCCTTGCTGCTGGATGACTTCTCCAATGATTTCCGCGAAAGCAGGGCCTCTTTTATACGTAGCACGCAGCTCTCGCGTACAGCCTGTTCGCGTGCATCGCTCCCACGCCGTTTGCTACTTCAGGCAGTAGCAGTCCCTCGCATCGATGACCCGCCTGTCGTGGCTCCTTGTGCAGCAAGTCCTCTCACAAGCGGCGCTTATACCTGGCGCCACCACGTGGAAGGAAGAGCAGGCAAAAGTCGGCCGAGACGTTCCAGAATTACACTGCAGCCAATCCATTCCAAGCGTGTCTGTCTTAGGCGTCGCCGCTTACGAACCAAGCAAGCCAAGCACTAAGAAGCTCATCAGCGTTGTCATTCAGTGTTTGGTTGTGATCAAGCACCGGGGCGGAAAGACGGTCCGAAGAAGCCGTCTCACGCTGCAGGCTGTGTCAGCAAACGCAATATAGATTCGGCCATCATCGGCCAATATCATGCACACGATGCAGTCTACTCCCCCGTCGTGTTTGTCAGCTTCTAGCTTGTCCTGGAACCCACTCCGAGCACTTCACCTGCCGTGTGAATGGTATCTCCGCTCGAGAGGGTTCATGTTCTCACCATCTACACTCGCCTGCCGTCCGTAAGGTTGTCTAGCCTTGTAAGGAACTCGTATTATGTCGTCAAAGAACCCAGTGCGTCCGGTGAGGTGCAAGCGAGCATCACTCTCGTGCGTTGTCGTTGGCCAACAAATCATTGCGAGACGCCCGCGCCACCAGTATCGAATATGAGGACATGTTGAAGAACCGGCCCAGTCCAGTCTTATGCCTCCAACATCGTACGCGAGGTCTCGTTGAGGCGCTAGGAGGTACATTGCTGCGTGAAGTGCTGCAAACCGTTCCCATCTCTATTACATACGGAAACATTGCCCCCATGTGCTGAGAGAGTCAAGTCCGTCTCGTACACATCTTTTTCCCCCGTGGTCATTCCAGTCTTATCTTTCGCCACAGCTCCATCATGTGCACTTCCATGAACCTTTTCCTCAAGCTGATGATGATAGACATCCCAACCCTCTCATCGGACCCTTGGCAGGAAGCGCCGTCCTGGCTCATCGCGAACGGCTGCTTCCTGGTTACTTGGGCCTCCATCCAAGCCATCAGCGCCGCCTCAAACAAAGCGAAGCATGCAGCACCTCTCTCACCGAAACCTGAACGAAACCAGCAATTCCAACTTCCCTCGCCACAACAGCGCACCCCAAACCCATCCCACCTAACGAGACTAACCTCCCTCCCCCTGCTCCTCACCTCCACCCACACCCTCCACAAACACTACCTCTCCCACCGATCTAAGCTTCCTCACACCATTCTCGACGTCCCGCCTCATGAATCAAGCTCGCCGCACCTTCGGCGAGCGTTGCGAAAGCTAAGCCTCCACCTCCACCCCGACAAAACCGGCACAGCCGCACCCTTCCTCGAGGCACAGCGGGCGTTCCAGATCCAGAGCGACGACCGTTCGAGGCAGATGTACCATCTTTTCGGCCCGGGCGGTGCAGAGGCACTTGAGGCGTGCTCGGCAGGGTTGGTTGACGTCACGGAGATGCGTTTCGCGGCAGTAGGTTTCAGGGGTGGTTGTATGTTGGTGGTGATTGTTGTGTGTATGGTGATGAGGCGGATGAATCGCGGCATGGACCTGGCGAAGGTGAGGTTTTCGGTCACTTTTTGGCGGCATATGGCGGTCAGTCTTGCTGATCTTGTGCTTAGACGGCTAGTGGACTTCTGCCGCTCGTCCTCGCTTTCGAGTGTTTCTTGCTGGCGCATCATTCGCCGTTTATTGAGTAAATCCAGGTTTTCCTGCCGCATATTGTGGCCTATCAGGCGATATATGCTGGGAGGCAAGCGGTCGTCTGGCTTCTGCTCGTGAGACAGCTGCTAGGAACGTGATGTGCCTTCCAAGCCTACAGGTCACGTTGTGTAGTATACAGTGGGTCAGCGGCTCTGGGGGAGATGGTGTTTCACCTGCTAAACGGCAGGTCCACAGGCCTGCCTTGGCTACAAGGGAGCAGAATGTTCATCGGAGACATTCCGGAGCATAAACACAGTATAACCCACCTTCAGTAGAAGACAATGTGAACGCGAAAAGTTGCTCGTGCTCCATCTTCGGCCCTACCTTCTCAGGTCCCGGCGCCTGCTGCACTCGGAGCATTGGCGTAAAGATGTCACCACTCCAGGCTCATACACCCTACCCTCCCTTTCCTTCTAGTCCTTCTTGTCCGCCTCCTCACTGAAGCGCCTATACCCCTCCTCATCCATCAACCCCTCGACCTCCTTCTCCATATTCTCCACCTTGATCTTCGCCAACCACCCATCACCCTCCGGAGACTTGTTGATCGTTCCCGGCTTCTCCTCCAACACATTGTTCACCTCGACGATAGTGCCTGAGACGGGGGTCATGATGTCGGAAGCGGATTTGACGGATTCGACAGCACCGATGGCATCGCCTTTGGAGACTTCCATGCCCGCTTGGGGGAGCTCGACGTAGACGACGTCGCCGAGGGCTTTGGCTGCGTAGGTTGATATGCCTATGCTTGCTGTTGGAGTATGGGTTAGTATGTGATTGGTTGGGGCAGGGTTGGCTGAAAGCGTACCGGATTCGGGGTTGGAGGTGTCGATCCATTCGTGGTCTTCTGTGTAGCGTTTCTCGAATGCTGTAATCTGTCAACACCGACCCAAGTCTCGTAGACGTCGTTGTACGTACCCCTCGCGCTCGCAGCGAAACTCCGCGCCATTGGGCTGAAAGGCTGCTGTTGCGCCCGCATGCGCAGGTATTGCTGTCGACTACATCTCGCCAAACCCTTCGCTGGACCTTGAAGTGCTCTTGCGAGCGCGCCGCCTGACTGTGCTATTGCTGCGGACATTGTTGCTATGTGGGATGAACAATGGCACTGAGCTTACGCGAGCTGCTTCAGCCAATGCGGTGACGGAATGCGGACGGAGTGCGGAGATGGTTCGGAGATCGGTTGGCTGAGATCTTGAGGTGTCGCGACTTCACGACAGCGAAGAGATGAAGGCGTGTAGGTCAATGATACCACGATAATACAATGCTCTACGAGCTGATAGGAGTCGTATGTACATCTGGACCCTCTCTCCCACCACTCGGCTAACATAACAACCCAGGTCCGCCCCGGCCGCGGCGTCAACGAGATCAAAGAGTACACCCTCCCCTCACATGCACCACCCCATCCTGCCCACCCCTAACACCACACCGTAGAATCACCAAAACCACGGCGAACATCGTCCTCTCCGCCCAAGGCGTCGTCCGCGGCATCACCAACTGGGGTACCTTCCTCCTCCCCAAGCCCGCTCGCAAACAAGGCGCCATCTACACTCAAGGCCACTACTTCATCCTACGATTCGATTCAAGCGCGAAGACACAACATGCGGTGAGGAGGACGTTAGGATTGGATCCGAGGATGATTCGGTATAGTGTTGTGAAGATGGGGAGTAAATTGGATGAGGTTAGGGGCGTGGGAGGGAGAGCGGAGTGGCCGGCTGTTGGGGGACGAGGGAGGGATTTGTAAGATGTACGGATACGATGGGAGAAGATGGACATGGTGTGTACAGATATTGCATTGCATTTGGGCGGCGTTGTGGGGGCAAGATCTTGATATCCGAGATGGTTACGAGGTAGACTTGTCATTGCGCGGTACGTACTCCGAAGTCATGAGGCGTAGACTCATCTCGAAGAAAGCGGCAAGTCGATCAACGCGCAGGCCTCGCATTCTCTGCGTCGTATTCCGCGCCTACATCTACCACCTCTTTTCCAAACCCTTACGCCACAACCGTTTCAGCTTCGTGCCATTTCGTACCAGCTAACATCTCGCCACCATATCACTCACAAAGCCTCCATGATAGCCGCCTCCTCAGCCGAGACAACAGCGATCTTCCAAAGCTCACTTGTAAAGTTGCCTACGTGCTTGAAAGGGCACAAATGATGGCCCATCTCAAGCAACATCCTTCCAATAGCCACTCGCCCAGGCGTCCATGAACGCTTAGAAACGTTCTTGATACCAGGCACAACCTCCACCAATCCTTTTGGTCCCGGATATGTGAGCTCTCTCCCGTACAGTCCAGTCCTTCGCGAAGGGTAACCGCCCTAGTCGCACCTTCCTCCACTGAGGTTGGAAAGAGGTTGTGCATACGGTAGTGTCTCTGAGCTGCTCTACCTGTCAGCTGTTGAAGCCGGCAATTGCGAAGCAAAATTTCGCACCTCCTACCTTCTGCCTCGCACTTCGACTCCGGCGACGTCTTCTCACAGATATTGCGCACTAGCCGACAAGCAGTCCCTTAGCCGTGAGTCATTTGCTGGCACGTAGTGATCAAGATTATTGACTGATTCGACCAGATTCCTTCCCACCATGGACGACTCACCGCTCGGCCGCCTGTCGCCTGAGATCCGCAACATCATCTACGAGATGGTACTCCCAGATCCCCATAGTCTCTATATCGAATTCATCAGTTTCCTCCCAAGGCTAGAGTTTCAGCACCCGCTCACCAAGGCATGCCGCCAAATTTGCGCAGAATCACTGCCGATGAACTACGCGCGAATGCAACTCCTTATGCCTGAGGACGACAATGTCTCGCAGACCACCGCCGCTCGCTCTGCCGCATGGCTACGAAAGCTCGGACCAGCGGCCTTCAGAGCAACCAACACTATTGACAACTTCTTCGTCAGCTTCCAGCAGTTCAAGCACACGATTGTCATCCAGAGAGAGGCACGCCAAGTATAGGAATCAGCTTTTACGATCTGTCGTTTGCCATTGTATGTTTGCCTTACGGCACTACCGTTGGCCGCTGCTAGATTCGCGTTCGCGCAATCTCGCATGCACGCACCCTGGCGTTCCTATGCAGCCCTCTTTTACACTACCACTCCCGCATCTTCATGCTGAGACTCTGCACGCAGGCCTTCATCGCCACCTAAACCACCCAGGTCTCCAGACTCCTCTCGTCTTCAAGCGAAACCACAGCGACCCTCCAAAACTTCTCCGAAATCCCAAAGGTGAAAGCGCACAAACCCTGACCCATGTCTTTTAACACCCGCGCCACAGCAACACTCACTGGAGTCCACTCGCACTTCGGCATCATCTCAATGCCGGGCCCAATCACCTCCACCGCACACCCTTGCCCGGGACTCTTGAGTGACGGCCTCCTCATCCGCTGCTCCAGATCTCTGAAACTGCAGAAGAATGCATCGATACAGCAGATATTCTTGCATGCTACGGCGCCCAGGGTGTTCAGCCATGCAGCGAACTTCTCCGTTTGTGCCTCTTGGTAGCAGACTTTCGCGGATGGCCAGATGTGCATGCCTTCGTAGTTCATGAGAAGCGTCTCGGCACGGAGCTGGCGGCAGTTGTTTGTGAGTGGGTGGTGGAAGCTAGTGTCTAGACGGCCTTCGAAGGCCGGACGGAGGACGCGGAGGGGTGGGAGGGCAAGATTGTAGATCTTGTTGCGGAGCTCTGGGGAGAGGCGGCCGAAGGGTGAGTTGTCCATCTTCGAAGAGCGTGTACTAGTGCGAGCGGCTCACAGGTTAAGCGTTCGTTCGACAGAAGGCGGTGTGCTTCGCGGAAGGCTTGGTGTAGACGTTGCTTGTCGCTGAATGTCTACGTCAGAAGGGGAAAGATGTTACGAAGTATCACGCGAGTGGTCACGGGTCTGGCCTCGTGGTTGAGTCCGATCGAAGTCCAAACGCCACTAGCGTAAGCACGTGCATTCCACGAACTCCAGAGATGGAAGGCACAGTGGAAAGCCATTCACAAGCGTAAGGCGCTGTGACTGCATAGAAGAGCGCATGGTGATTTACAGGACCCTAAAGCATCGTGATCTGCTACTCGCATTCGTACCTCTGCCCTTGGACATACTGACAGCGCTAGCCACTCCGCCCCATGCACTTCCCCTGCATTCCGTGCAACACTCAAGCAATGACCTTGCCATCATGCCTTGCTGCCAGATATTTCCTCACCTCAGCCACCGCGGCCGTCACAATTACCCTGCGATACACACCAACATGATGCGCGATCAGCGCAACGCAGGTCTTCACCCCGATGGCCTCCAAACTCCGCGCAATGGTGCGAGCACTTGCCAACCAAATGCCTACCGGACACTGATCAAGCCTATCATAAAGCTCCACTCGTATGTCCACCAGGGCCTGCAAAGCTACTCCTACCAAGTCCCGGCAATACTCTATACTGACGAAATCGTAATTGATCTTCCGAAACGTACAACAAGCTGTTGGGCTGACGGTCTTGAGCCATCGGGCCAACACACGCAGCTGTTGCTCCTCAGAGAGGTTTCCAAAATAAAACGTGACCTCCGTGCGTACGTAGCTCATCAGCTGGGCTTCTGAGTAGATCTGGCCACAGGCTTGCGTGAGCGCGTGATGGAGGGGATGTGTAGGTGTCGAGCGGGCGATCATGGCTAAGCGTGGTGAGTCGAAGACATGCTCGTAGATCTTGTTGCGCAGCTCCGGCGAGAGCCGAGCGAGTGGTGAGTTGTTCATACTGTTAATCTGCTTGTGACATTGTCAGGAGGATTCCGCTACTCGAGGCCGGAGTGTGTCACTTGCCTTTCGGTACTCCGCTCGCAGATCAATGTTGTATGTGGACCACTGCCTCTGTCAAGCGTGTGGAAGCGGACGTGCACCGCTGGAAGATTCGAAAATTGATTGAGACGACGCAGCTACGCTCGTGTGGTAAGGTTCAGCGAACCTTGAGGTATCTTTCGACCGCTGCTAGGGTGTCCACATGCTTGCTGTCGGCTTGAGGCAGACAAGGAAGGCACGATGCTACGAGCAGGAACGGATACGTGAGAGCATGTCAAATATGCCAAGGGCGATGCCATTGGGAACGTCGAAAAGTGGGCCAAGATCACAATCTAGTGAGCAATAGCCAGCACATGTAGCCCGCCGTCGCAGTAGACGCTCTTGCGAACGCCCCGTCACCTACTCACCGGCTTCAGTCCATTCTCCTCGCTTCCTCTACACGCCCAGTCTTTTCGTAGTGTTCTTCCGCTGTCATGCCGCCTTCTCTAGCCGCCGACGCCGAAGCCACCACAAAGAACGCTGTGCCCCAGTCGCCCGGAGGCTGAGACTCAGCAAAGCACAGCTCGACACCCATGTTACACAGCGTATCTCCAACCCGCTTCGTCCACTCCGTGCCCCCTTCAATGGGGCCAGTATCAAGCACGTTGTCATATACCTCTACCCATCTTTCCAGATCCTCCTGCCCCTTTTTCCATCTCCGGAACCCCTCCAGACTGATGAAGATGTCGATGGAGCAGAGTACCCGACACGATTCTAAGCCCACGATTTGCAGCCATCGTATCATATTTCGGCCCCTTTTCTGACGCGCAACCAACCAATCGGGGCTCCAGGTGAGGGTAAGCTCGAAGTCGATTGCAGTTCTCGAGTAGCTCATCGCTTTCGCCTCCGCTTTGATCTGGCGGCACGTTACGATGAGCGGATGGCGGATGTCATGAATGGTTGTGGCGTTCGTCAAGTCCATGGTAACACAGCGAAGTGGATCGAGTACCATCTCGTAGATCCTGTTGCGTAGCTCCGGCGAGAGGCGGCCGAACGGCGAGTTGTCCATGGCGAGGATGAGTCTCCTGAGTACACATCAGGCGAGCTGTAGTGAGTTTGTTCCAATGTGAAAAGGCTTACAGGTGGTTTGTTTCCTAACGAATATCTATCTGTCGTGGTTGATAGCATCTTTTGTAGTGCAAGCTGGCGCTACTACAAAAGCAAGATGGTCGGAGAAGAGGCGAGATCCTCAGAATGCGGATCGAAACACCTTGTGTGTCAGGAAACGTACGGCTTCGCTGGTCAAACGCCACTAGCGAAAGCATGAGCCGTTCAGACGCATGTAACGCATGTGAAAGCGGAAGGCACGACCCAGTGCAACCTCAAGGAGTCGACAAGGACGGACTGAGCCGAGGTACACACACATATCTTCAGAGGCTTTCTTAGGTGTGTACCGTGCTTCGACCAAAGATACCTACTGTACGCAGTCATCGGAAAAGACCGCCCACCGTCTCCGCCCACCGACTGACCCATGTCTCCAGGGACCGTAACCGACCAGACAGCCTATTACAGGCTTCAGTCCAGTGAACGCTCATCGACGTCGCCAAGTACAACATTCCATGATACCATTCTGGTCCCATCCCTGTTCGGCAGATGAGCGATCCGGGTATCGACCAGTTTTCCTAGAGCGCATTCGCTACAGCTTTGACCTACCACGGCCGCATCGGTCCGCCATACATCACATCGACTTGTTCGGTGACCGTTGCCGGGGAATCACTCATAGCCGCCTCACACACCAACGCCTCGAACCGCCCACACTGCCGAAGTCCGGTCTCGGGCCACGAACGGCAGCGCAAGGCGCAGGGCCAATGGTTTGTAGCCAGGTAGCGAAGTTTCCAAGGTGCGCAGAGTCCCAGCTTTTGTCGTAGAGTATTTGGAAATCAGTGTTGGCATAGTACATTGCTAAGCTCTCCGCGCATATTTGACGGCAAACTCTTGTGAGCGGATGCTGCCAGCTTGAGCTTCGTGGGTCGTCATCGAGAGCGATTTGGGTCAGTAGGCCGAAGCTGAGTTTGTAGATGCGGTTACGTAGCTCTGGCGAGAGGTTTGCAGAGTGTGAGTTGTCCACGAGTGTGGCGCTAATTTCGGAGGTCAGCAGAATGTAGATTAGATGAGTGTCAGATGGCAGTCAGTCACTCGCAAGCTGAGCTCACCTCTTGTCTTAGTATGGAACGTAATCATGAGGTCCTCCAGTTTGGGCCCGAAAGAAGATACTCTGTCGTAGCTCCGCTTGCCATCCGTAATATCGAATGAGGTGTACAGTGTACCTATTAGGAGGTAGTTGCGATTGTTGAGGCCGACGAATGGTTCATGACGAAACACAAGCTCGAAAGGATGTGGTGAGGTTCACAAACGCAGGAATGCCAACATGAGGATCCCAGAAACGCACTGGTATTGCTATGCGACACGTACCACTCACCGAGGTTCCCACCGCTATCTCCAGGTCTCTCTTGCGACAGCACCGTGAGTGCAGTTGAGATGGGTGGTTGTATCAATTTTGGCTTTGTCCTGCTTGGGTCCATACATGGATCCTGCTTGCCTGCGTAACCACATACGAGATACATGCCTCTTGCTCAATCATCTGCGACCCGACCTTCTCGACTAAACCTATAGCCTTGGTCACACTTCGACATTTGGCATTATCGTCGTCGATGGTCGCATGCTGTCTCGCGCAGCTCATATCTTGGAGGCTGGACCTCCCTAGGTACCGTTTGAGTGCAGCTACGATGGAATGGCCGTCTTCGCATCGCCTTGTATTACAAACATCACGTCCATCCAGTGTGGGCACAGGGACTTTATCCACCCCGGTCTTCCGCTACTCATGATCGGAAAGTGCTGCTTGCGCTGTGCCCTGTGTCCTAGCGTATCCCTCTCCGGCCTTTATGCCCGGTCTCTTCAAGCCTCGTCGAGGCCGACATCCTACTAGGATGCTCTCGCAGCACGATCGCAAATCATGATATTTGGTTGTGGGCATTCTCCAGCATATAACCAAGCTCTGCACTGATCTTGATGCGAAATCCACGGGAGTCAGAAGTCCAGAGTGAGGTGTGTGATGTGGCTGCCAGAAGGGAGCTGGAGTCTACGGCCGGTGATGGAGCTCGGACCAAGTACCTCGCTAAAGGTTCCTTCGATCTCCCTTTTCCTCTTCTCTTTCACCAGCCTCAACCCAACGGTCTCCGCGAGCTCATCAGCCGGACAATTCAGCGCTTGAAAGAGTTCGGGCGACAACGAGGGCGTTAGTGTCGTGCCTCTGTCATGTCTTGCATGGCAGTTCGCACATACACATCCTATGAGTATTGCGCTGATTCGCGCAGCCGCCGCCAAGATCGCATATATTGTCTTACCCGCGCTAGTCGGCTCATCACCACAAATTGGGCGAAAGGCAATACTACCATATGAGGAGCAAAAGAGAGCCCCTAGAGCGCGCATCCGGCTAAACGGCCAGGCCTTCGGCTTCACGATTGTGGTATGGCCTCCTGACCCTCTGCTCTGTAACCTCTGTTCGCCGTGATCGGTACCACACCTCACAAGCCGAGAATACGCGCCCTTCGTGTTACCGAAATAGTTCTGCTCCCGCTCTGCCCTCTCTGGGGCGACTAAAGCATACCACGAAGGACGCAACTTTCCGATCAGTGCGTTACGCCTTACTTGCGCCCAAGTGCAGTCGACAACCACGGCACGGTCCTCGAGAAAGGCGAGAACCGTTGCCACGGTGTGTGGCGTTGACCGTTCCTACGCCGCTCGAATCGCATGCAGTCTCCCTTGCTCACCCCTCCCAAAAGATGGTTCCCAGAGAACTTCCGCCTCCGGCCAAACTGGTGTTCAGCCCAGAAGACATGATCTCTGCAGCAGCGCCTCAATATCGCGAGCCGTTATCAATACGCCAGAACAGTATTTGGCGTTTAGAGCACAGTCTAGACACCGAAAAAGGCGCTGACGCTGCAGCATCAGAGTGAGAGGTAGGTTGCAATAATGAGCAGTATGTAAGTAGTGCGCCGCTCTCATAGTCTTCCCTATCTTTGCTCTTCATCGTAGGATCTTCACCGCGCTGTCTGCGCATCACTGTCGTTTTCGTAACAGCAATGGCACGTTCACTCCTCCTCACATTGGCTCTATGGGTTGGACTCATGACTCTTGTGCACTGCGTGGCAGACACTGGTAAGCACGGCAAAAGTCTTTATCAAGCGTCCTGGGCTAACGATCCGAAGACGAGTACATCGACGCCGATGCCCGCCAGAGTTCCTACTTAGATAACCACAACATCGATCCGGCAGTCGTCGATAGCTCGCAATTCGGGTTGTTGTGGAAAATTCCGTTCAATAACAAGGAGAAGTGTACGTAGCTCCTAGAGCTTACGACCATACACAGCCTAACATGAAAGCCTACTAGTCTACGCCAAGCCTCTCCTCTTCACGCCCGACGGAGGCAAGCAGCTCATCTTCCTAGCATCTTCGCAGAACTACATCCGGACCTTGGACGCTGTCACTGGCAACCTGATCAGCTCTCGCCAGGTTCAAACGCCTTTCCTGCAGTCGGATATTCCATGTACCGACATACCGGACACAATCGGCATCATTGGGACGCCAGTCATCGACCCTGCCACCGAGATCGCATACTTTTACGCCAAGACATACATTCCCAACTACCGCGCAGCTGGCAATACGGGAGTCATCAACGGCATCTACTACTTCTACGCGGTCCATGTCAGCGATCTTTCCGATGTCGATGGCTACCCTATTCTGGTCGAAGGCTCGCCAGCGGACAACGACGCCCGCAAATACTTCATCGGTGGTACCATCCTTCAAAGGCCGTCGCTACTTCAGGTGGGCTCTATGATCTATGCAGGCTTTGGCGGTCATTGCGATCTGTACAACTACACTGGCACTATCCTAGGCGTCGACATCAACAAGAAGGAATTAGTCACCAACTGGGCGGTGGAAAGTGGTCCCAACTCAAAGTTCACACTAGACTGGACCGTGAACGCCGGCGGCGGTCAGGGCGGCGTATGGCAAGCTGGCATGGCTTTAGCCAGTGACGGCAACCGCTTGTTCTTTGCTACTGGGAACGGTGTAGGCGGCGAGAATCAAGGAATACCTGCCTCTGGCCAGAGCGGATGCCGCACCCTCGGAGAAGCGGTGATCAACTTGGGCATCGACACAACTACTGGAAAACTTAGCCTCGTCGACTACTTCCAGCCGTACGACTATGTCAACATGGATGGAGGCGATCAAGACTTCGGCTCGGGTGGCGTTGCGCTGCTTGACCCGGCGACCTTTAACGGCACCGTAAGCATTAGAAGTCTGTTCTCGGAAGTACTTTGTCACTGACGATATGCCAGGGAGTCGCACGCATAGCCATCACAACCGGCAAGAATGGGAAGATCTACTTCATGAATGCCGACAGTCTTGGAGGGTACAAACAAGGGCCAGGACAGACCGATCTGATAGTTCAAACGATCGTCACAAATCAAGCAGTGTTCGGCGGAATCGGCTCGTACCCTCTCGAAGGAGGGTATGTGTACAGCACGCCTGTTGTAAGTCAATCTTGGGTTCTCCTGCACACTGTGTCAAGGTGATATTGACCGTCTGGCTTTAGGGCGAGCCTACCTCCGTCTACAAGCTCGGCTTCAGCAGCAGTGGCGTGCCTGTTTTCTCGCTATCAGGCAAAACGACCGAGAACTCCGCTGGTAGAGTCGGTCCAGGTGTGCCGGTCATCACTACCTACAAAGGGCGTCCTGGCACTGCCATCATGTGGTCCACAGACCCCGATGCAGGCTTGAGAGCATGGTACGCAGTACCGAACCCCGACGAGACCATGACGCGGATCAACCTGCCACAGATCGGTGGCCTTAACAAGTTCCAACGTCCAGCTTTTGGCGATGGGAAGGTGTACACAACAGATGCCAACGGCGTTTTGTATTGTCTAGGTGCACCCGTGAACTTACCACTACAGTGCACGAGCCCAGTCGACTTTGGCAGTGTCCCACTCGGGAGCCATAAGGTCGAGACGCTCAACTGCACCGCTCTTATTCCTATCATTTCTGTCGACAGCATTACCACAGGTGATCTCAACTTCATCGTTGACACGTCGACGGTACCAAAGGGCGCCATCGCTAAGGGCGCCACGTTCAGCTTCAACGTGAATTGGGATCTAACAAACGTCACGGTCAAGCCTGCTGTGAACGCGAGCTACGGAAACACTACTCCCGGCGTGAAATCGACCGCTCTGACTATTGTGACAACGAACGGGATTGGTGAGTTGCATGCGCATAGAAATGGCCAATACACGTGACTGAGCTGACGTCCCACTTTACTGCAGGTGGGTACACAAATTCATTCCCTCTATCACTCACAGGCACTGAGGTGTCCAATGCCGCCTTCCTCTCCGTCACGCCACAGACGGTCGACTTCGGAGGTCTTGTGTTAGGCCTTGGTGGTGAAGACCCGACCAGCTCCTTGAGCTTCACGATCTCGAATCTCGGCCAGACTGCGATGAAGCTCTTGGGCTACGCATATACCTCTGGAGGCGACGACGACGACGACGACGTGGAATACACCAATGCAACATATAGTGGAGCTAACCAAACCTGGGATCTTGGTGATGGCTTCAGCGCGCCATATCTACCTAACATAAATGATATATTGGCCGCCGGGCAACAAGTCAGTGTACAAGCAACGTTCGACGCGGTCGATGGCGTTGGCGAATACCTCTCGTACTTCAATGTCTGGAGCGAAGGCGGTCACGCTCAGATTATCTTGGAAGGATCGGCATCTACAAAGCCCATCGCGAATTTCAGCATCTCCAACGGTGAAGGAGGCTGGCTACCAGGCACAGACTTGCTGATGGACTTTGGTACAACCATGCCTGGCGAGACAGTCACTCGGCAAATACGGATCTGCAACGAAGGCGGAAGCGTCCTGACCATAACGAAGTCCAAACCACCACTTGGCGACATCCGCGCGCAAAATTACGGTATCGATCTTCACGAGAGCCAACAGGTTGCGGTCAATGAATGTGCCTACGGTACCGTGGTATTTAATCCGGCTCCTGAACCGCCTAACGTCCCTGACTACACTGAAACTGCTTCCTGGACTCTGAATGTTGATGACACAGATTTCGGTGTTCATGTTGTCAACATGACCGGTACCGTCCATGACCGCATCGTTGGGCCTACCTACGCAAATGGCTCTGCCCAGTACTTGTACCTTGGTTGCTACATGGACAATGGTGCAGGCACTCGTCTTCTGCCAAACGAGCCCTATGTCGACATTGCAAACAACACCAACGAAGAATGCCAGACTGCATGTAAGGCAAAGGGCTACGTCTTCGCTGGCACGGAGTATCAACAAGAATGTTGGTGCGGCAACAACTTACCGTCCAGCCAGTGGTACTACCCAGAAAGCATTGGACGCTGCACCTTTGCATGCCCTGGCGATTCCAGTGAAGCATGTGGAGGTGATGGCAGCTACATGTCCATCTACTACGACTCGTCGAAGTACACCGTGGACGACACAACGTACAACAGCACCGGCGGCAGCAATGTTGGAGGCCTATGGACGGTCAACACTACCGGACCTTACAACTATATTGGTTGTTACAGCGAAGGATCCAATGGAAGAGCCCTCTCAGATCAAGCTGTTGGTGCTCCAGACGCAGGTGGCTCTGTCGAGTACTGTGAAAGCCAGTGTGCTGCCGGAAACTTCCAATATTTTGGCGTCGAGTATTCCAACGAATGCTATTGCGGTAATCAGATCGGTACGGGCTCGACGCTGCAAACCGGAGACTCGGTCCAAGCTGGATGCAATATGGTGTGCGGCGGGAACTCTTCGGAATACTGTGGCGGACCCAATCGTCTGAATATGTATCAGCTTCACGGGCCGATATCGACGACCACATCCTCTTCTACGACAGGGACTGGGGCCCCAACGATAATGACAGTGCTGTCTTCCTCTACATCCAGTACATCCACTCCGAGCCAGACACCACTCAGCTGTCCGGCCAGCAACAACACTGTATATCGAACGAACAGCAATTCGTATCTGATCGAGTGCTCAATCGGTATGCATAGTCACCAGTGGCTTTCACCTCGTGTAATCGGTTACTGACCAGATGCTACAGACCACCAGGGCGGAGACATGGCTTCTACTCAGGCACAGAGCCTTGAGGTTTGTATATCCGCCTGTGACAGCCAGACTGGATGCGTTGACGTCTCTTTAAGCGGCGTCGGATGCTACATGAAAGGGACGCTGGGCGCAGCAGTGCAGGCGAACGGTATACTGGGGGCAAAATTACTGCCGAAGTCGACGTCTTCCTCCAGTACGCCATCGACGGCCAGATTTCCTACGGCCAATACCACGTCGACGACCAGCATAAGCGCAAGCATCACCTCCTCCTCCTCGTCACTGTTGAGCAGCAGCAGGACTCTCTCATCGTCCACTTTTTCCGCCTCGGCCACGCAGACACCTCCGGCATGTCCGACGAGCAACGCAACAACTTACACAGCGTCGACAGGCTCTAGCTTCTTGATAGAGTGCTCGATCGATCACCAAGGCGGCGACGTGGCTGCTGTGCAAGTCAACGGAGCGAACGCTTTCCAAGCCTGCATTGAAGCTTGTGCGACTACGGCAGGCTGTGTCGACGTATCTTTGTCTGGAGGGGTGAGTTGTTTTTGAACACCCTTTATACGTGATTCGCGCTAACAATCGCAGGCTTGCTACCTAAAGAAGAGTCTAGGAGCAGCTCTCAATGCAAACGGCATTCTGGGAGCGAAGCTGCTACCCAGTGCTTCCTCAAGCAGTTCTGTGTCGTCAAGCTCGTCCAGCCCATCACGACCGAGCACTACATCCGTAACAGCATCATCGAGCGGCAACTCCAGCTCGTCGCTTGCATCAAAGACGCCGTCAGCGAGCTTTTCGTCATTACCGCTGAGTTCTAGCGCCCGCTCTTCCAGCATCGCCTCGAGCATGACGTCTACCTCGACAACAAGCACACCTGGTGTCTTCGGTACGCCTGCCTTTAACGGTAGCAGCTCGACCGCCTCTCTGCCCTCAAGCAGGACATCGTCCCTGACTACCACGGCAACCTCGGCGCGGAGCAGTTCCTCATCCAACACAGCATCGGGGACTACTTCTCTAGTTTCAAGCTCAACGCAGAAGAGCTCCTCCACCGCCACTGTGAGCACCGGCTCCACACTCACGATTTCAACGCAAAGCAAGAGCTCAAGCACTTCGTCCCCCGTGACATCGTCAAGTACTTCGATCGTCCCTACAGCACCACCCATGATAGGTATGCCAGAACTTCCACAGAGCCTCCGACTGGCAACTACCTTATTTGAAAACATGACGCTGACATTTGCCACCTGCGCAGGGAACTACACCTACCAAGGCTGCTTTAACGACTCCGTTGCCACCCGCGTTCTCACGTCTGCAGGATTATACGGCTCAAACAGCAACAACATGACACTGGACAAATGTGCTACTTACTGCTCGAAGTACGCGTACTTTGGCGTCGAGTATGGTCAAGAGTAAGTCGTAACAGCATTAAGATTGTTCGCATTGAAGTGTAGAAGCTGACAGTGCCATGGTAGGTGCTACTGCGGCAACACTCTATCCAATAATTCCCAGAACCAGACAGCCAGCTCGTGCAATATGGCTTGTCCAGGAAATTTTACGGAGCTTTGCGGTGCTGGGAACAGGTTGAATTTGTACTACTACAATGCTACAGCTTCGCCATCATCGTCCCGAAAGTTGCGGCGAAGCAGGTTCTAGGGCGTGGACGATTTCTTCGGTCGCCTTTGATGCATTGCGTGATATGCGGAGTATGGCGTTCAGAGGCACGACGATGCATGGATGATAAATAGTCTTAATATACGGTATGAACGTTCATGAGATGCTCTCCATACAGTCCCATGTGTCTTCCATGAAATGCTTAATCATTTGTCAGGCTTGCAGCGCACACCAAACACTCTACGGTACGGCTAGTAGTCACTGGCGGTGTGAGCGAGAGATATGCATATCTGCCCTTGTGACTGAACAGTGCAAAATGGTTTCATAACTTATCGATCGCAAAGGCAACCTGACCTTGTTCTGTAAGAATGACATTGTTAAGTACCTACTAACTCCGGACGCCACCAGGAGCGCCAGCGCTCACCCTACCAAGAATATTCAAACCCGAACGCCCATACAGTTTGCCATTTGGTTTGCCGTTGCGCCTTGCTTGGCTTCTTTGACAGACCGGCTGCTCTTCTCTTCGTATGTGTGCTAAGGCGGACAGGAGCAGTGCCTACCATCCGTCAGCTTAGCGCCCTAGGCTGAAGATGTAGGGAAGTGACTTACCAACGAGGTCCATAGTCTTCGCTGCGCCCTTCTTCTCTTGTCTGCGAAAGGGTGGGAAGCTCTCGTAGCAAGCGATGGGAGACTCATCCTCTGTTTGTGCTGGACCGCGGGCAGCGCCAGTATGCTCGTTCTGGACGACGGGTTCGGAAACTTTGGCTTTGCCGCGCTTGACCAACTTTGCACTGTTGCGCATCGAAGCAAGGTTGGCAGAAATGTTAGCGAGTTGGTCTCCCAACGCCGTATCTTTAGCTGAAGACGAGCTCTCGCTGCCCATATCGTTGACCAGCGCGTCTGGCTTCTGGAGAGGCGCCTTCGACTTCTTGATCCAGTCCTTGACCTCTTCCGGTACATTCAGCTGCGCAAGCGTCGAAGTTGGTGGTGGCGATGGCACGACAATGTCGTCGGGGATCGGTATACCTGCCTCTTCAAACTCATCAATAACCCCATCACATCCTCGAACAGCTTCTGGTTGTTCTGAAGCGTACGAGTAGTAGTCTGGTCAGCAAGTTCACATCCTCGCGCCCACTCCTCTGCTGCCTGATTCTCTGCAAGCTCATCAGGGATAAGCTCGGCAGGCAAGAAAGCAGAAACAGGAGCAGCAAGCTGTGCCCGAGCCTCCTCTATCAGCCCAGACGACTTGGCGATAGCACGATCAAGACGCTCGTTGAAGTCCAGGTCTTCTGGAGTAGGCGGTAGCGGCTTTGGCAGCTTCGCCACGGCACGCGCCCTGATGTCCGCGACTAGTTGGGGGTTGGCAGCGTACGTTGCGCGCGCTTGTGCCATCATATCATCTACCCTTGCGAAACCCTTAGATGGTGAGGCAGGAATGGAGGCGCT
>Ga0115842_100250_pt1 | contig 20798 bp, 13 predicted proteins | sample InSIn2SAF170_2_FD_83856 | JGI IMG/M metagenome (GOLD analysis project Ga0115842, IMG submission 83856)
TCGCCGGTGTTGAGTTCGTTCAAACTCTTCTTGTTTCCTCTGTTTGTGTCGGCTATCGCTGTTGGGGTTGAGGTTGTGCTTTTGCGAGGCATGCTTTGGTTGGACGTGGACGCGTAGTTATATATATCAGAGGAGGGAGAATTGAGGTGTACACGTCCGGAGTGATGGGTAGACGCGTGAAGTAGCGGTTGAGATCGTAGGACTGCGCAGTCGTGATGTTGGGGATGAGGATCGAGTTGTGAATACTGTGTGGTTGACCGAATGTGCTACATGCACGACTATGCTTTCCGGTATGGTTGTTGCTTTGTTGCTTTACAAGGATCCGACTGCCGGCTGGTGGTGAGAGTGTGACCTGTGTTTACCCAGGTACGTATTCCACTACTTCAAGGATATTGGTGGTTGTACTAGGGGCGCGTCTTCATAGATGCAAGTTGTCGGGTAGATGTCTTTCCTTAACTCCGTCAAAGGCGGCCGCTCACTAGCGTTGGTGCATCGACCATGCTGTAAATGCTCAACAGTAGAGTCGAAGAACATGACTGGGAGTGCTTTAGGGTAGTAAGGTGTCCAGTATCCTAGGTGAGCATTCTAGGCGATAGCGCAGCCCTTCGACTGGAACAGACGTCTTTCTTAATTGCAGGTGGAAAACGTGGTTGTGGTTGTACACGATTAAACTGTGAGGAGGAACAAATTTAGCAAAATGTTCATTAGTGGTTCGTAAAGCATTGATCATATCAAGCAGCCACCACATGTCTCGCCTGTTGAACGCCCGCTATGAATTACACGAATCCTATTGCTGATTATCAGCGGCACCGTCCCAGAGTCCTTCCAGCTTAAACTCCTCTGCCCATTCTTTGACAATGATCTTTTGGTCAGCACTTGGACCAGTTTCAACGTTTTCACTACCGCCCATCTCTGTGTCGTTCGCTACCTTCAGTGTGGGTGGTTCAACCCAGCCTTGTATTCTACCATCTCGCCAGTCCGTAATAACTGTCATTGCAGCAGCATTTAAGTTGGGAACTCCTCCTTTTCCAAGTCTGCCTCGTTTCCTGGCCACCTGAACCAAAAAATCTGTGGTAATATCCCCTTGGTTGAACGGACCGAGTGCTACTACACCGTAATTTTGTAACAATTTCTCGTATAGTGCTTGTGATTGTGACATTCGTTCGAGTAGCATTGTAACTGCTGGTTGTGGATCCGATATTTGTGCCGGTGGTAGCGCGTTCAGGAGGATTAGTCGTGCTTCGTGTTCCGCCTTCTTCTTCTGTTTGTTGTCCCTGCTTTCTTCATTTACTGCCGCAGGAAAGACAATACCAGGCGAATCAAGGATTTTGAGTTTGCTATCCACTTTGACTTCTCGGAGAGCTGTAGTGACACCAGCCTCCGAACCCACAGGGCACGCAAAACTCTGGTTTCCTTTATTCAGTCGAGATGTCAGGGCATTGATAACGGAGGACTTTCCGACATTTGGATAGCCTATCACACCAACAGCTATCGATCTCTTCAATTGTTTCGTTGCTGCATAGGATTTTAGTGATCGTAGTAGAGTCTCTGATGTATTCTTGATTGTGTATTGCTTATGGTCGAATGTCTGCGCGTTGGAAGCCGGGGTTGATGCTCGCAATGGCACTGTCGGGAAGTACCGTCGCAGATGCTTGATCCAGCCAGCTAGTACATCTGCTGGCACCAAATCGATCTTGTTAAGCACAAGTATCAGCCGTTTGGAACCGGCATCAGCCGCCATGACCTGCCGCTCCACTTCTCTCGACCTCGTCCCTTCAGGATCTCTTGCATCCAGCACGTATAGGATCACATCAGCCGCTTCCAGGACTTGCTTGAAGATCTTGTCGAAGGCTTTGCGCGACGAGTCAGGGTTTCTGTTATCTCCGGCAAACGTCGAGAAAACCTGAACGCCGCCAGTTTCGGAATCTTTGTCATCGTCTTCGGCCATATCTCCTCTGGTATCATCCCTGCCATATTCAACCGCTCGTGCCTGGGCTGAGGCCAATAATGCCGCCATCGGATTTACGGTATCGTCTGGGTCGTTATCGTCCATTTCTTCGTCTAGCATCTCATCGTCTTCCATGTCATCGTCTTCGTCCTCGTCATCTTCAGGCTTGTCGACATTTGATTTACCCTTTTGCAACTTTGCTGCATCTCGTAGTCGCTGAGCATCCTCAGCTTTCTTTCGCTTCTTCTCTTCTATCTCCTCCAGTATCTTGTCTTTGAACGGAAATAGATTCGGAATGCCAGGGTCCTTCTTCAATCTCGAGCGCCATTGCGGGTTGTTCTTTGCCTCTTTACGGCCTTTCCTCTTCTTTGCAGCACTAGCTTTTTCAATTTTGTGTCGTAGTCGCACGGGCGTGCGTTTAGACTTCGAGACTGTATATAAATTAGCAGAAGGGCATAGTTTGAGTCAATAAACTTACAAGGCTTCACCATCTTGGTTACGTATATGTGTAAGGTCCAACACTCTCGGTCGTCTTCGCCAGTGTCCAAAAGTGATCAAAAATTTTGGTGGGGCGATTTGTGGTCCCGAGGCTCTGCCGGTAGTACCTTGCAGGAATTTAGAGTTTAGATCGGGCGGGCTTCCCGGAACTCTTCATGGATTATAGATGCATACCGGATATATTTCCGAATCCAGCATGACTTCAAAACTTTTGTGATTATATTAAAGAGCAGATAGTCCATGCTACACGATGTGGACTGTATCGACAATTTAGCCACTTTCACTACGTTCAATCCACTGTGTATCTATCCGGCTCTGATACCTTTCCACAGCAGAGCCAGCATGGGATCCATGGAAGAACACTCCTTCTCGGCCACTGTAGAATCCATTCCTGTTCACGCTCTCCTGCTTGACTTTGATGGTATGCACTTCGAGATGTGCGCGCTACAGTGACTGTGCTGATTCCTTACCTAAGGTACCATAATAGACAGCACTGCTGCCATTGTCAAGAACTGGCAAAAGTAAGTTGTTTACCACATAGTACGAATTATGGCCCTGCCAGCGGTGTACCGTGTTTCATGACCATGTGATGAACCCTAAGGAGGGCCGAGTAGGTAGTATGAGTTAATACACACTGTTCTACTGCTGGAAAACTACAGCTGCTACAAGTTGTGACCTTCTACCGCTAATCAATGGGCCCGTCCTTTACGGATTCCTGCTCTCGAGGAAACTTCACTTTTCGTCCATCGTGGGGTCTCATTCCAGTTCATTCCGCAATGGAGAACAAGACACAGCTGACCCGACTGTTTCTGCAGGCTTGGCAATGAGATGGGAGTCGATCCAAACCTAATTCTTGCTACTTCACATGGTCGACGAAGCATCGATGTGCTCAAGTTGTACGATCCCACACGAGCCAATTGGGAATGTGAGTAGGCAGCGTAATGATATTCTTTGACGCTCCGAGCTGATACCCGCCAGATATTTGTGAACTAGAAGGTCGGATTCCCAAGGGGTTCGGAGGTGATGCCGTCGAGATTCCTGGTGCCCGCACGCTTCTTCGGAAGCTCGATGAGCTTGAGGTGCCCTGGGCTGTTGTCACTAGTGGGACTAGACCTCTTCTCACGGGTTGGCTTGATGTACTTAAGCTTACCCACCCCAAAACCTTGGTCGTTGCCGAGGACGTCGAACATGGTAAGCCTGATCCTGCCTGTTACCTTCTGGGTCGCGAGAAGCTTGGTATGAGAAACCGAACAGATATCATCGTAATTGAAGATGCTCCGTCCGGCATTCGAGCTGGGAAAGCGGCTGGTTTCAGGGTCGTTGGACTAATAACAACGCATACTATCGAACAGATCAAAGAAGCTGGTGCTGATTGGATTGTGCAAGACTTGCGGGATGTGTCCATCACAACTTACCAGAAAGATATAGCCGACGTTCAGATCAGAAATTCTTTAGTTATGTGATGTTGGTATTGTTGACAGCACAGTTGTTAGCTATACGCCTTTGTCACGTCTCAGCGAAATGAGTTCGGGAACGGTGTTCCGGTGCACGATCTCTGGGAGCGAATTAGGGGTTGTATGCAAACGTGGACAGAGATGTAGACACAAGCATCCGGACTATGGAAGGGTGGAACTGAAAACCGCTGGCTGGATAAGAGAATCATCGAACCAGCTCCAAATGTCAACCTTTGCAGTCTGGAGACGAGAAAAGATGAGGAAGATTTCATCCTCTAACGAGCCTCGTGCTTTTTGCATTGTGTGACTGGTTCGTTCACTCGCTTGACGATTCAAGCAGGTCTATTCCACGACTTAGTAATGCTTACGAAAGTATAGCAGACCTTTAAAGAGGGACCGGCGTCATTGGGTGATCAACACGTGCTTACTAGGTGTCGTAATCGTTGCGAGCTCTCTAGTGGACGAGTTAGACCCAAGCAACCACAACAACAGCGATCTATACTTTGCAGCTACCTGTCAGGTCTGAGATTGACGTGACAGCTGCGGGCATCCGTAACCAATGCGCTGCTGTGGATTTGCTTCTGGTCCCGACAGGGTGCACGCTGAAGCCACAATGGAGGGTGCTTACAAGTCCCGCCTGGCTTGTCGTGTTGCACAAATGTTCGAAATTAGAGATTCGACGGACCGTGCTTGCGGTAGATCAGGCATGCGATGTATTTGTGATACATCCTGGCTAGCGTCTTTCGTGAACGGCCGATGCACTGCCAGATTCAGGTACGATCATGATGCCAAGGCAAGTTGTTGTTATGAGTCCATGGCTCGCAGGCTTCAGAATGATGACATGGGCGGAGACAACACTCAAGATCTACAGTGTTGTATTTCTTAGCAGTGGTGCATCTACCACAGGTGATTGGTTCAGTGGTTATACAAGCAATTAAAAGTCAGCACAACAGTGGCTGAAGAGGCGCAGTGGCTAAGGACCAGGTAATGTTCGACTTGCATCACGAGATTCGTACACCTGATGCGACCGCCCAGGTAGGGAAATGATGTCGAGTAGGCGAGTCCAACTTCTTGGAGTATCAGGAAATTAGATTGACGCGTGAAAGATCAACCGGATAAATGACCAGAGTACGTGTTGACGTAAATCCTTGCGCAGTCAATCATACGGCTTGAATCGCCACGGGTCACAGAGGAGAATGGACATGAAAGGTAAGCCGAGACTTAATCTCTGCACAAACAGCAATGGTTGCTCAGAGCTCCGTTGGATACGTAGACCTCGATGGCAATGATCACCAACAACAACAGTAGTACTCCGTATGTGTTACAGAATCTACCATCTCTGTATGGCCCTTGTAGTGTCCGAAGCTGAAACACATTATGTACTGGTTAGCATGCAAAGGCCAGTGGCTGAGAACGTTAACGCTGGACGTGAGAAACCACGGCAAATCCTCGCATAGTCCGGCGTGTAGAGAGGTGTTGTGAATGGAGGTAATCAGCTGGAGCTTGAACCGCCACCGGTAATGCTTGATACGGTACCTGCATCATGCGACCTCTAAGTACCTCTACTATAGGCCACAATTTGCCCAACAACAGATCGGTATCAGGTTGTCTCAAACTCGACGATGTCTACTGAAGGTACACTTCCGATCGTGACTCAACGTTATTCAGACAAGGACTGTGAGCGGTGCGAGGCCTGTCTCTTATTGACGTGTGCCAGTCCTACCGGTTGCTGTACTACCAACATCGAAGCTGTACCAGATTCATGGAGTCGTGTGTGGGTTTGTGAGATTGTGCCTGGAGAGACATGCTTGACGCGCGAAATGTCCCAGTCGAACAGGGTAAACGAGTTGCAGCATGGAAGATCAGAATGTGTCCAGTCTGGAACGGTTACGCCAGCCCTAGCCACATCCCAAATCTTGATCCTGCAGATAGGGCCCCACCTCATTTCGCCAACAACATGTCATTGGCAGATCTGTCATGGGCGTGCTACCACTTCCGGAGGAGCCGTGTGAAGGACTTGATGCTTTGAGCGTAGCGGATCTTGGAGGCGTCTCTTTTAAGCCTGAAGCTCTCCACTTCATGTCCACTTCGCAGCCCACTTACCCGCCCTCGACAGTCTTAGAGATCCTCGCTGGATCTGCCTCTGTGCGAGCGCGAACGAACGTCGCTTGCGCCATGTGAAAACCCAGCTAGGAGGGGGATCAACTGCCCGCCTTGATTGTAGGCCATCCACAGGACAAGTCAAAGCGATGTGAGTAGCATGAGAGAACCGACAGGAAAACTGGACACAGCTCGTCGAAATGTGACTGATAATGCCTGCTTTCTGTTTCCCGACTGGTCCCCTGTCCGGGCTCCTCTCTTGCATCTGCACCTAAAACACTCTTCGTCTTCCACCACCTCACCTCATTCAGCACGAAAGACAGCCGCGCATAACAAGGGTTATCCTGCCCATTCGCTGACTGCTTCCGACACACCCCTGCTGCTGTATGTCTCGCTCGATGCAAACGCTCCGACGACTTGGCCGTGCTGTTCATTACTTACCTCAGATCCCGTCTGTATTTGTGCCTCCACCTTGCCCACATAGCAACTCTACCAGCAACCGTCCTTCACTTCGCACAATATCGACCCTTGAACCCTGAGCTAGGTGACCATATCCAGACCTTTGGGAACCTATCCTTTTGGTACTACAGGTCTTTCTGATCAAGGTTTTGCGCTACGAGTGAGCAGGATTAAGCTGGAACGCCAACCACAACCAGCAAAAACACTCAACGCACAGAGCGCACAGTATGAGCCTCATAGTATCTTAGTTGCGTCGGCCTGAAACTCGGGCCGCACCTTTCTCATAATTTATTCTGGTCCCTCCTTCCGTTCTATATTCCACATCAGTTTCGGAACCCGCTGGACGAGAGACTTATGTTCTGTTGTGAACGCCAGCTGTACGACCGCATATACGGATCATACGATCCGTTTTTGCGGACACTCACAGAAAGAGCAAGGCACAAGAGAATACAATAGGACCTGACACCATGCACCGTGTGCAGCATCAAATGTCATACCCGGTCGCCCCGGTCGATATGCTGAATTCTAGAGAGATGGAACAACAACGGCAACAGTTTCAGATGCTCTCGGAACCCAATCAGCATCCCTACATGCTTCAGACAAATTTTGGTTTCCAGAACCCGTTTGCTCACCAGCATATACAGCAGCATATCTCGCCAATGGTCCCCGAGCACTTACCGCAGGAACTACATTATGGGAATCCCTATATCGACCAGATTCCGCACCGCTCGTACGATCTCGAGGAATCTAGCGAACCAACCACAAGACCGCGTTTGACGAAGGAACAAGTTGACTTCTTTGAAAGAGAATTTGCAGAGAACAGTAAGCCACCAAGTACATATAAGCGGGCTCTGGCTTTGCAGACAAGCATAGATTACAACAGGATTTCAGTGAGTATTCTCTTTGCTATGTGCTAGGACTTGAGGCTAACCACAGGCAGAATTGGTTTCAAAATCGTCGCGCTAAAGCTAAACAACAGAGGAAACAAGAAGAGTTTGAACGAACTCAACACCGGCGAGGAACGAGATCTAACCAAGGAAAAGCTCAAGCCACAGTTCATGAGGACGACGACGAGGAAGACGAAGAGGAGGCTAGGGAAGAAAGTCAAGGTACAGAGACGGAGGGAAATGCTTCAGAAGTCACTCAAGAGAGCTATAGTAGGGACAGTATAGTCCCAACTTTTGGTACAAAGGAACTTCCCTCCCGACCTAATGCACTGTCTTCTTCAGCATCCAGTCCCACGAGAAGAGCGGAATCCATCAAGGACAAGGGCTGGGCTTCCCTGCAGCGAGCTCTTGCATGTGCCCGGGCTGCAAGTTCTTCGCAGTCTCAGATATCTCAACAGCAGCAGGCATGCTTCAATCCAGCATCATTGCAAAACGTGCCGCCTTCTGGACTATCTGCTCCAGCTCCTCTTGTAGGCCCGACGAGTATGAACCGCGGCCGAAGTCGGTCTCCGGCCAAAGCTGGAGTGGTCGAACCTCAAGTTGAGACTACGCCGATGTCAGAACAACAATTACAAAAACACCATTGGCAGGATCAACCGGTAGTAACGACAACTTGGCCTTCTACAACGATCAATGCCAGCGATATGCACTTCGACTTTGGTTTCGATGAAGTTGAGCCCTATACCCTTGAAAAGAGCACAGGTCCTGTGTCACCAGTTGACATTAGTCAACAGGAGGAAATGTTATCGAGTGAGGATTGGGAGAATCCGCTCGCTACTCCTACAATGCCTGCAAAAATGCAACATGCGTTCAGCCAGTCTTTGCATTCTCCAAGTTTGGTTGCGCCGATGTATCCCGGATCTCGCAGAGGCTCTCTTGCTGATGGGCTGACTGCCAATTTCGAAGATTTTGGCATGGCTTGCGAATCATCTCCTCTGAACATAACGTCTTCGTTCCCACTACCACCCAGCAACGAGTATGTCGTTGGACGCACTGACTTAGCAGCTCGTCGGAAGCGATCAGTTCCAGCATTAGCGTTGCGTAGCCACTCTTATGGAACACCATCCACGAAATCGCCTACTCTTCGGCCTGGCACGACTCCATCTTCAGTACGTACAATTCGGCATTCAAAGTCTGCAGGCCACGGACTGAGGAGTTCATATGCTGGCGTACGAAAATCTAGCCTTCCTCAACGATCGCCACTCAGTCTTAATTTTGAGGGCAACACTCTGAACAGATTAATGACACAGGGCAGTAACGGAGAGTGTGCCATAAGGCAGCCGCTTATGCCTGTTAGTGCGAGCCCACTGACCTCACGCCACACACAGGAGCAGCTAGCGAGTTCATTCCAGGCAATGGCACAGGGCAATTTACCGATGAAAGAAATGTTGCATCAATACCCTAAACACTCACCTCCAATCACGCCGTTTCAGACTGGTTTTGATTCACGCACAGCCTCGATGATACCGTCTTCTGCACACGCACAGTATGCCAGCTATTCCGAAACACCTCCCTATTCGGCAGGACCAACAACCTCAAGCAGCTGTCATTGGTCTGACGCAGGGCTAACATCGCCTGATATGCAACATTTCGCTCCAGTCTATTGTCTGCCTTCTTATCCATATATCAACATCGATGAACAACCCATGCTGCCGCACGTTTATGCGTCCGACCAGAATCAGGAGGTAGTTGTGGGTTCGTCGCCTGATAAGAAGCAAGCCGAATGGTTCAACCACACATTCGAGGGTCAAGAAACTGTGTATGCACAGATTGCTCAGCACACTGGCAGCCGGAGACCGAAAGAGTACACCTTCGACAATTCAAACCTTCACAGCTTCCGAGAGAAGAACTCAACTCAATGAAACGCTCATTCAACGAACCAAAGTCGTTGTTTCGTGCAGCATGTAAAAACACTTACCATTTCTATGTTTTATCAGGACAACGGACAAAATATCCATACCGTGTATACGGCACGAAGGAGTTTTTGATTGCGGGGGTTGCATCGTTCGTTTGTAGCAATAAATTCATGTCCGCATATAGGCTGGCAGGAATCAACGACAATGTCAGGTCACAGACCTGTACGGATACTGGGTTAAGATATGAGGGAAAGATCGCCATCTATGTTGAGAACTTAATCCCTCGACATAGCTGGTGATGGGCGTTTTGACGTTCCAGTAGATACGACCCTGCACGAATAATACATAAATATTGATACGTGCCTAAGGCACTCACGCAATGAGCTTGACAGTACGCAAAAACCTACTCCGTACAGGACTGTAGGATCATGGTCAATACCACAAACACGCTCGTCCCGTCGACGCTGGCACGCTATGTCCTGGAGAACGGAGCAGGGCAAGCACGCGGCTTTACGTACCGCATAGATCTTCGTCTACTGGGCACATTTCTTCCAGGCCGTGAGGGAAGGCCTTAGAGATTACATAATGTCCGATCACCGGTTAGCGCGAAAGCGGATGTTTCTACAGTATCTTGTATGCCTACAGAAGCAAGAGAGAATAAGACGTTCGATCATTCAAGACGAACCAGTAGTCATAAGCTGCGATTTGAAGGGTAGTGGCGCAGACTGGTGAATGGCTCAAATGGTGACGATATTATCTTTACGTTTACACTTGAGGTACTCAAGAAATGGCCGTCAAAGACTTCGAAGGATTAGACTACTGAATGTACTGACGTTCTGTTCGTGAACGCGAACATCTGGGATGTCGAAGTACTGTATCCACACCTACGCGTTACATACATACCGTCATTCATCAGATCGGATGTGACGCGACCAAGCGGAAGAGCTTGCATTAGCCAGGGACAAATTTCCCCCACCTCGATGTATCATATGTGGGGTTTGTGACCTCATGTTTGGCTACATATGGAATTGTTGTGATTTCACAGAGTTCTCCTTGCTTGAGCACATCAATGAGCACTATTAGTTACTGAGCAGCGTAACAGCCCTTTTCAGCAAAGGGAGATTTGAGCTGCATTGTAGTGACTCAGGTGAAGGTGAGAGAAGAAACACATGCAATTCAGTCGAAGTGAGCTCCTACCCAGGTACACAAGAACATCGATTTTTGCCACCGTTGGCTGGGAAACATGGAACACTCTGATGATGCATGCTGCTTCCCATTGACTCCATTACCAGCTTCATCGTTGACCAAACGACCCTGAACCATTCCTGTTCCGTCCTTGACCAGATCGTAGTCATGACGTCCAAAGAACTTGCTAATGCTCCGCCGATCCAATGAACCATGATCTCAAGCACAGGTGCTGCTGAATAGCCCTCCAGCCATCTTGCTACCAGGGGATGGAGTCAAATCGATCTCGGTGGTGTGCAGGGCTTTGTGTTCTCCACCAACGATCGATCCTGACACTAACTCAAACAATGCCTTCACGTGGTGTGCCTGACGCATGGATGCAGGCACCAAAGCCTTGCTATGGCCCAAAGCATATCATCATGATGCAACGATTTGTGCTTGGTAAATGATATGCGGTTTGCTTCAGTGTGAAGTGAGGTAAGTGCTGGACCGTGCTTGGAGTCTCAAAGGATTCTCACACGTCATCCTCACAAGCACGTCAACTTTGTTTGTGATGGCATCTTGAGCTTGGAAGCATGTATATAAGTCTGCTTGTTGCTCCAGGTAAACACAACTTCTTCTCATCCACAAACTACACACCAATACCACTCAAACAAATCAATCCATCAAACACACAAAACCACAAACATGTCTGACTACAAGCCCACTGAGCACGACGGCCTCCGAAAGGACGGTCAGCCAGACGGTCGTGTCGGCACCGGCGAGTTTGCCCACGGCAAGGTCGACCCAGTTGTTCGTCTCCCAAGTACACTTCATCGAATTATCACATACTCACCGTTTACAGGAGGCAGGAAAGCAAGGTGGCTCAACCACTGGTACAGGCAGCAGCGACGACAGCGGAAGCAGTGGAAGCAGCGGAAACACCGGTGGCAGCTCAAAGGGCGAGTTTGCTCACGGCAAAGGTATGTGACCAGAACACTATCAACACGCTACACCTTCTAATAACCGTCTAGTTGACCCCTCTGAGGCTGGCCGAAAGGGTGGTCAGAGCTCATAGAGCGTCAAACCAGGTATCTCGCTATTGAATGGTCCAACATCAGACCTTACAGCTGGACCAAATGAATATGGAAACAGTTGAGCTAGCAGCCTAGTCAACATAATATATAGTAATACTATGACTGTGTTACTCTGAAATATTTCCTGTTATTTTCCGAGCGATATTGTGATTTTCACTGCTTTAGAGAAAGTTCATGCTTTGCAGTTCTTGATTCTGATCACTCTTGTTGTTGCTATCCATTGAGATGAGAGAATGAAGGGTGATCCGGTGTCTCACTACAGTAGGTCTTCAATTTTCGGCCATATTATCATGTTCCTTACTATCTACCTACTAAACACTTGATCGGGGCCAAGGAATATTTTGTGAAGACGGAAGGTATGACCAACCACCGTGCATGTAAGATCTCGATTTGCGACAGTACCTAATCTCTTAGGTATTGGTCTGGGTTAGCAGTAAAACATTGGTAAGATCACTATGGTTCAAGTTGACGCACGTTCTGGATTCACCTGGGATTAGCACGGCAGCCACGATATTTCAATACAGAGTATCAAAGACATAGAATTCGAGGTTAGGAAAGCAGACATAGACCGAATGCTCCTACTACTCAAGACTGGTCGTCAGCACTCAGAAGTATGATATTGACGCCTGGACAAGGCTGCAATTTCTTGAATCGGGATTCATAGCTGAGCTTCGGCCCGGCTCACCGAATCAGCATAAGCTTTCTAGAGTAACTCCGAGATCGAACATGTTGGCTGAGTTGCTGCACGTTGCGATGCGGATGGTCCTCACTCGATGAGGTTACGAAAATCGTTTGATGCAATCTTGAAGCTCAATACATACCGTATGTGAGAACGCGTGTGAGAACTGATATGATGCTCAATAACTAGTCAACTGCTTCCTTCAAGTTCTGCAAAACGATTCGGTCCCAAGAATAGCTAATCTCTAAATTCCTGTCATAATGACTACTCTACAAACAAGATCGCCATATTCGCAGGAGGAGCTCGCGAAGCTCTATCCAGAGCAACTCGAGCTAAGACTTGTTCAAGTACTTCTCAGACATGGTGAACGTGCGCCTGTTTCTGCTCGATTTCAAAATGCTGGTCTCGCTCCATACTGGCCCTACTGTAACGCTGCTCAGCGGCTGCGTTCGGTGGCATACACTCCGCAGGATATGACTGCTTGGGATTCGTTGCAATGGAGGAGAAGACTTGAACGATTTGGTGAAGACGATGGTCCCATAATTGCAGCCGGTCCTGATGGTGAGGTCGATGGTATATGTCAGTTCGGAGAGCTCACAGACAAGGGAAGAGAGACCACATACGAACTAGGAAAGCGGCTGAGGCATCTCTACATTGACCAGCTACAGTTTATGCCTAAGCTCATATCAGATGCCGATATGATCTATCTCAGAGCTACACCACTACCTCGAGCACTAGAAAGTGTCCAACAGACATTTTGGGGCATGTATCCCTCAACTGCTCGAACGTTGTCCTTTCCACCTCCCACTATCGTTACACGCACACCCGCCGACGAGACACTGTTCCCGAACGATGGCAACTGTAGAAGGTTTGCTCAACTGTCAAGAGCGTTTGCACAAAGAGCGGCAGATCGATGGAATACCTCAGATGACATGCAGTATGTGAACAGCAAGATCACAAAATGGATGCCACAAGCCTCGAAGACCGTGGCAGTCGACAGTCATCCGCGATTGTCAGGTATCATGGACACGATCAACTCAACCATAGCACATGGTCCCGAGACACGATTGCCCTCCGAATTTTACGATCCAAAGCTACGATCAATTGTTGAGAAAATTGGTGTGGAGGAATGGTTTCACGGCTACAATGAGAACAAAGAATATCGTAAGCTAGGGATAGGGGCCCAAGTTGGCGATATTGTCGAGCGTATGGTTTCAAAAGTGGAAGGCGTCGGACTATCCATCAACGAGATAGGCGGAGAGAATGGCCAGCTTGGTCGAGGAAGAGGAGGGGAAACGGGTATCATGTTCGCCATGTCTGGCTGTCATGACACCACTCTAGGAGGCGTCCTGTCGTCACTCGGTGCATTTGACAATGAGGCTTGGCCACCATACACCTCCCATATATCCTTTGAACTATTCCGAGAGAAAGGCCGACCCTATCCTGACCCACGATCTCCCGCTTCCATCTCACCTAAATCACAAGCACAAGCACAAACACCACCAAAACCACAAAACAAGAACACTACCATCACCTCCCAACCAGGCTGGCTAGCAAGCATGCTCGGCCTCTCCTCCCCTCCCATATCCCCACCCCCACCAACCTCACAAGTAGCAGACTCAGCCATAAAACCCAACAAACCAACATCCATCTCCCGCCGCCCTGTATCAGACCTAACCTCCGAAGAGCAAAACCGCCTAGAAGGCTACTACGTCCGCCTCCGCTACAACGACAAACCAATGACAATCCCCGCATGCGCCGCGCCAGGCCGCCACTTAGAAGGTGATGACTCGTTCTGCACGCTTCGTGCTTTCAAGAGTGTGGTTGACAGTTTTACGCCTAAGAATTGGAAGGTCGAGTGTGGGATGAACCTTGATGGTCCGATTGCGGGGTTAGCGAAGGGGACGGAGGAGTGGGCTAGGGATGCGGAGGGTGCCTTTTCTTTGAAGGATAATACTGCCAGTGGTGGTTTGGGCGCGAAATGAACGAACGAATGAATGAGTGATCGATCGATCGATCGAACGATCCAGATAGGGCAACCTTCAACATGACTCTCCCCAATAACGTCAGCGGAAACACATACCGTCAAAGAACAGAACGCATTCATGAGATAGAGATAATTGGTAATCAAACCCCCAAGCACCTGGACGAACAAAACCTGTATCCGTGATCGGGAAAGGCTATGTGATGTCCCGTGACTGAAGCGACCACTCTCTCAAAACCATGGAATTCTGCATTGGAATATAGCATCTACAGCGGCAATACCGGCAATGAAGTCTAAGACGGGTGCTCGTAGCATTTTGTCTTGTCTTCCATGGGCGGATGAGGACACTGGTGGCTTTACGCCCTGGGTGCTATTAATTGTATGGGAATTGAGCATGAGCATTATCAGTGACTTTGTGCTGAGTTGAGGGTATGCTGTAGAAGTTACGAAGAAATGAAGTATGAATAGATAGATAGATGAAGGCGAGGAAATGGGGTCCAAGATCAAGGCTGGATGCAAGAAGTATGCTTAGACCTGCATTATGGATTTTGTATGTCACGCGATTTCTGCGTGCCTGGGAATTATAGACCAGGTAACTAGGTGCTCCAGTCAAATGAAAACTAGAATCCTCACTTCATTTATGCCCATCGCTCATCTGATTTCGAAGACCCCGGAACGAGACTCGTATTTATACAAGCTCGAAAATTGAAGCAAATTCTCTTCTGCTCAGGAACTGCTGCCACCCCCCTCAGCCCTTGATCGTACATTTTGCCGTCCATCAGCATTTCCCGTCCTGTCCACCCCGCTCGAACTCGCATCACCCGACGCAGGACCAGACGTTGATGTAGTAGCTGTTGCAGCTGCAGCAGCAGGACTTGTCCCAACCGCCACAGCATCAGGAGATTTATTATCCGCGCTACCGTTCTGAATCTGTCCTTGTTGTTGTTGTTGCTGCTCCGTTTCCTCTCTGCGTCTTCGGTCGTCCTCCTCGACTATTCGTCTTGCCTCTTCGTGAGCGCGAACGTGGCGTTCTCCGACACCTGGAATTAGACTGGCTAGAAATAATGCGATGCCTTGTTCGATGCGGTAAAGGACGTCGAATACTGGGTTTGCGTTGCGGCGATCTTGATGCTGTGCTAGGAGACGGCGGGCTGTTTCTTCTGGGGTGGGCATTGTCCTTGTTGGTGTCGGTGTTGTTGAGGTACTGGCTTGGCCTTGACCTTGACCTTGTGTTGTGCCTGTTGCATTTGCTGTATTTCCTGGTTGTGTGTTGTTTTGCTGACCTTGCACCTGTTGCTGCTCAGCTTGTCCTTGAGGCTGCGCCTGCCGTTGCGGAATCTGTGGCGGTCCGATTAGATTGTCGAAATGTCGTCGCATCACATTGAACATATCGGTCAATGGATTCTGCCGTGGTAGCAAGCAGAATATGATGGCTGAGCCTAACATAATGATTCGGCGCCACGTGCCACTTTCGCTGAAGACAAACACGAACATGTATAGCCGTAGGAAAAGCCAGCCACGATTGATGAAAAATTGCAAAAGGTCGTTGTCCTCGTTAGCTTGCTGCGCCGGAGGTTGACCTGCAGCAGGAGGTTGTGCAGCAGCTTGAACCTGAGCTGGGTCAAGAGGTTGTGGTCTAGCACCTGGTTGTGGCGGCGGAGGATTGCTGCCGTCCTGAACGCCGGACGTATCATTCTGAGTTGTTGAGCTGTGACCTTGTATCTGCGAGTGGAGATGGTCAGCCGGTAACGTAGGTGTCGGTTGAGGTTGAGTTTGTGGTGCAACTGTTATAGTTGGTGCAGCAGTCGAGAAGAAACCGTGTCCAGGAGCGAAGACGATGCCTTGAGGGCCTTGCGGAGATGATAGCAGCCATGCCATAGGCGGCCCATGAGGCACTATTGGGGGATGCATATGCATCATGGGTGGCATGAACATCTGTGGTGCGGTAGGAATGGGCAAGGGTAATTGTCTCCCAGGTGGAAATGGAAAGCCTGCTGGCATTTGCGGTGGTTGAGCATGAATTGGTATGTTAGGCAGATTTGGACCACCGGCTCTATTGGCAGAATTCGAGTTCGCGGAAGGTGATGGGCCGGGAGCCGATGAAGGCCTATCGAAGGGGTTGGGCAGGTTGTTGCCAGTAATCTGAAACATCATTGAATTGTTGTTGACAACTGTTCTGATGCGCTCACCATTTGGACCCAGAGTCTCTTGTATGCGAGTTGTCTGTACTACTGGCGCTGGCTGCGTTGGGTCCGACTGAACAGCTTGTCCCTGCATTGGCAGGCCCAACATTTGCGGTGTCTGAGTGACTTGTATGGCAGGTGGTGCTTCACCATGGGCTGGAGGAGATCGACCATTTTGAGTGGCATGCGGCTGCGGTCCTGCTTGAATTTGCTGAGCTTGTTCCATATTTGCTGGGTGTATGTGATTGTGAATGCCTCTCGCGCGGCGATTTGCTTCCTCGACAGCCCTCTGATGTTGCATCTGGTGCTGCATCATATGCATGCTATTATGAATCATGTTATGCGCAAAGTCTGGTAGACCTGGCAACATCCCGGGCGGTGGCAGAGGCATCTCAGGCATTGAATCGTTTGCCTGTTGGACATGTTGATTATGCACGTGAGGCTGAGTGACAGCTGGTTGGTTTGGACCTCCCTGATTTCTTATCACTAGATGCAATACGTGTGAAGTGGTATTTCCAGGTCTTTGCTCTTGCCTCAGTATCTGTCGTAGACTGGCTTGATTGTCAAGCAGTGGCCGGCCATAGTAAAGGAGTCGCTGGGTGTCCGGAGCAGGACGTTGCGATAGACCATCCTGTATTCGCTCCTTCAAGGCACCAACTGTAGTATTAAGATTCAAGACAAGGTACAGATCATCCTCTGCTCGGTCGCCGTGGTCAAGAGTGATGATTCGTATGGTAACATTGTCTGGCACTGAGGTGCCGCTTGCGGACGGGTCTGGAGGATTGTTGCTGGCCATGGCCGGGGGAAGGATTTTTGTCAACTCCGACAGAACATTTCGCTTCAGAAGTCGAACATGGACTTACTTGGTGTTGTAATTGTATGCTCCCTGAAGATGACAACTGGTCGACTTCAGAACCGTCCGGAAAGTGGCTTGTTCAGCCCTGTGCCACAGATAATTGTGCAGATAATCTGGGGCAAGATCCTCACGATGTCATCGTGCAGCGCCGGCACCATGAGAACTTGAAGCTTAATGAATTACTGTATCAATTCTTGTACTTCTTCTCTCCAATCATCGCATTTGTCTTCGTTATACAATGTCTGCTTCAAATGCAGGTCGGACATGTCTGTATCGCCGGCATCATCCTCGAATATCAACATTCCCATCGCCGCGACCTCATGTGTATCAGCAGTTCTCGATAGCCACGAAACGAGCGCTCCAAAAACGAGCATTTAGCACATCACGGCGCTCATGGAAGCAAACTTCGGGTGAAGGTGAGAAATTCACCACTCGTGCGGGTAGAGCATGGCGGAACACAAAGATAGAATGGAAGCCTATCCCTATTGCCTTGGGTGTCGGCTTCTTGGGGTTTTGGCAGTTCCTGCGAATACAGCGTCGAGAACAAGAAGCCGCTGATGCGGAAGGTGGTGTAGGACCCGTCCCGAAACGCGAGAGAATACGACCGAGTGGAGGAGGATGGCAGGTCACAGTCATGTCCACGTTGCCCTTGAAGGCACTGTCAAGAGTATGGGGGAAATTCAATGAGCTGAATATACCATATTACCTTCGAGTACCCGGTTTCAAACTCTACGGCTGGATTTTTGGCGTCAATTTCGATGAGATCAAGGAACCAGATCTTCACAATTTCCCTAACCTAGCCGCATTTTTCTATCGCGAAATCAAACCGGAAGCGCGCCCTCTAGATCCAAACCCAGCCGCCATCATTTCACCGGCAGATGCTAGAGTCCTACAATATGGCATGATTGAGCAGGGCGAAGTGGAACAGGTTAAAGGAATGACTTACACCCTCGACGCTCTGCTTGGCAAATCCGCGCCTTCCCGTACACCTTCCCCCAGCCCTCACCACCACCACCATCATCATGAAGGGGGAAAGGACACTGATCACAAAAGCAATACACCTAACGCCAAGGACTCTACTGCTGCGTCTCTCCACGAAGATGAAGAGTTTGCCCGTATAAATGGCATATCCTACAGCCTCCCCAACCTCTTCGGTCCAAGTCCTGATACTAACGTCCGTGGCCGTCCGGTCGCTCCTACTTCTTCCACCACATCTGATCAGTCCACTCCCTCAAAGGCCGGATCTGAAGCTGCAGTAAGTGCTGAGCTAGCCTCGGGTGAAGCACCTTGGTGGGCACCATTCAAAACACCCGCTACTGACAAGCCTTCGAGCTTGTATTACATTGTATTATACTTGGCGCCTGGTGACTATCATCGTTTCCATTCTCCTGTCTCTTGGGTCTGCACTACACGTCGCCACTTTGCTGGCGAACTCTATTCTGTTTCGCCTTACGTCCAACGAACATTACCTGGGCTCTTTACGCTGAACGAGCGTGTCGTCCTTCTCGGGCAATGGAAATACGGATTCTTCAGCTACACACCTGTTGGTGCCACAAACGTCGGCTCAATAAAGATCAACTTTGACAAGGAGCTTCGCACGAATTCTCTGCTCACAGACATGGAAGCAGACAAACAAGCAAAGGCTGCCAAGGACCGGGGCGAAGCCTATTCCGGCTTCAGTGAAGCAACATATGAGCAAGCAAGTTCGTATCTAGGTGGCTTTCCGCTGAAACGTGGTGAGGAGATGGGTGGATTTCAGCTAGGCAGCAGTATCGTGTTGGTGTTCCAGGCACCCTGTGGGGAGGAAGTGAGTCACCACCAGCATGGCGATGAGGGCAACGAACCGAAAAGTGGCTGGAAATGGAATGTGGAGCGTAATCAAAAGGTCCAGGTAGGACAGGCATTGGGATGGGTACAGGAGGATACTGAAAAATAAGGTAAATTGTCTTGTTGATGGATCAATAGCCATTCCACTTCTTGGTGTTTGAGAAAGTGTAACAAAAATTCGCTTTCGATTTATCACGATTGCTAGTGCGTTGCATGCTTGTACTGCTAACCCTGGATGTGCTCAAACCACATATTGTGGTCTCGAGTGTCGGCCCGCTTGCCACTAGTCTCGAGACGTGGTTCTGAATTACCAAGATGCCGTCAGAATGTCTGCAACAAATTCCCATGCTTGTTGCTTTGCGGTCACGTTGGTGGAGTGTTAGTGAAGAAACACAGCGTTGTTCTTTTGGGCTCTAGCCGACGAGTGACGTGCCATGATGTTGTTATTGGCGAGTGAGACATGGCAAAGAGCTATGTCAGGAGCGGTCTTTGATTCCTCATAAACAACATCTGCTTCATCACACTGGTGCAGGTAACTTTGTGTTCGGTCCGGCTCTGTTCCAAGTACCGCTGCATAAATGTGGCCCTCCACGATCAGTGTCGTGCATTTAAGCCTTTAGCATCTTCAATACCTCCATTGACACTGCCCGTCTCCGGGTTCAAGGGCTCACTCACGATTGCCGCGATCACTTTCGCTTTCTGCTGAGCTTTGGAAAGACAATCATCAAACTTAGCGACCGAGTCATCGGAGTTGTCTGCATCTAGTGGTTCACTTCCAACCATGGACATCAGACCCTCGATATGCTTTGCAAGACGGCTGTTCTTGGGTAGACTAGGGCCCTTTAGTTCCTCGATAGCAGGTCTCTGCGATGACTGCTCAGTATTCGAGGCAATGCTCTCCGAGTCCTGCTGTAGTCGCTTCTGCCAGACCATAACTCGTCCATGTATTCTGCCCAACTCGAGGGCTTTTTCGTAACCTTTCTCGATTCCAAAGACCTTACCTTCTACCAGACCAGCATGTTCGCCATCAGCGAGACCTGCATCGTAGCCTTCTTGATAGAACTTCTCTTCAAGATCTAGGATGTGTTCGAAGGGATCAGAAGACCTATCGTTCATATTGGACTGTCCTCACCAACTACTCCTTTCACGATCAGATCATACTTGTTGGCTCATGGTATATAGCATTTCATGGTAGCGTTATCAATATGACTAGAGTCCGGAATTTACGGTAGATCATCGGTTCAATAGTTTCTCGAACTTACTGTAGGTACCTAAGGTAATCTATTCTACAGTTCAACGCTAGTGGTGCTACTTCGGTAACTCAAGCCCCTCCGATGACACACAACGCGGAGTGCATTCCAAAAGCGCGATTCGAGAAAACAAGCACGCGCTCTAATTTTCTTCCCTTGCTCGAACTTACAGAGCCGCCTTGTGCAGATTCATATTGTAGATACGAAGGGTGCAAACAGTCATCGACAACATATCTACTATCTTTAGGGGACGTAACATCTGCGAGCCCGACCATGGGCTCAGAAAAGATATTGCCTAAGGAAGGGCAGAGGAATATTTTGATTACATCTGCCCTTCCATATGTTAACAACGTAAGTCGCACCACCACTTCTTGCACAGTGACATCCGCTGACCATTCAGGTACCACATCTCGGTAACATTGTCGGCAGTGTGCTCAGCGCAGATGTCTTCTCGAAGTCAGTAATCCAACAACGGCCGTAACAGGATATTAACAAC
>Ga0115842_100166_pt2 | contig 20720 bp, 15 predicted proteins | sample InSIn2SAF170_2_FD_83856 | JGI IMG/M metagenome (GOLD analysis project Ga0115842, IMG submission 83856)
CTTATCATGGCAGCAACTGTCTGCTGTGTATGCGCTTCTCAAGACACAAAATACAAGTGTCCAAACTGCAAATTGCCTAGGTCTGTACATCAAAGACAATCACCGGACGGATCGCACAGAATAGGAAGAAGCTGCCACTGGGAGAGGCAGGAACTGCTGTACTGTAGACGAAGACCGGAGGGTTTCAGCCATCCCCTCAGTCTCATGGGCAATCATCCTGTGTATTATGATTCATTCATTAGGTACTCAGCAACCCCAGGTTGATGCGGAACTCTTTTTGGTCACGAACAAGACGAAAAACGATGGAAGTAGCTCAAAATTCATCATATACAACGACTGTCATAATTCCTGGCGTCTTCAACAACTATCGATCATGATCGGTGTCGTATGACCAAGGCAAAGATAAGGTAAGCACATTGATGCTTTTGAGATGTCCGTATACAGAGCATGCAGGGGTCATCGCTGAACTACAGTACAGTATTGCTCTGAACGTGGTTTTGGGCATACCATGAATGTGAAGCCATTCAAGTTGTTCCCGAATTATAACCCACAACAAGCTAGAGTGGGGGTTAAAAGTTAATGACAATTTGGCAGAGCTTACTGAGACATGCACACTCATCACATCGAAACTATTCTTCAGCACAGATCGGATCGTCCGAGCAGCGATTGATGAACCCCTCATTTCAAGGACCATCCAACCTCAGCAAATTGCTCGGAACCTCCTCGTGGCTGAACGAGCTTTTCCCGAAAACGCCGTCTCCTTAAGCCTTGCATAACCCATGCTTGGTGGCTTGCTCCAATATGGCGGACATGCCAACCACATCGGGAAACGATCCAAGTTCAACTCGACCTTAGTGCACGATTGCAATCTTGGCCTGTAGCCACGAGATCTCTTGGTTCCTGTTCACTCACGGGGCGCTGCTGAGTTGGAAACATGGGCTTGATAAGGTTTGATGTCGGGGTCGATCAGAGAGTGTCAAAAGCTGGAGTGGCATGAACCGCCATTTCTTCATCATGTACGATTCCCTCGCCCAAATGTGTGTGCCATGTCGCGTGTGCTACCTGGTACCAGAGACGATGATCAAGGGAGGATAACAGATACTCGTTGATTTCAATGTCTTGCACGATATGTCTCTAATTTACTCGAGCCAAAGGAGCATTTTCGATGAAGTTGTCCTACCTGTGACATCCAACTCAGTGCCCCAAAGTCCTGCAATAGCACAGCCACGACCTGTTTTTCGTACAGCACTGAGCACGCCCAAGAATAATACGCTCCTGCCGGACGACCATGGCGTCGACACTGACATCTTGACGCACAAGCTTCAATTGTATCAACTGGACATGGACGAGGGCGAACTGAGGTCAATGCAGAGGAAGAGCATTGCGAGGGAACATGCGGCCAACATGGCTCCTGCAGCTCGATCGAGAGACGAGCTTGAAGAGAACGACCAAGACCAGCCACTTCGAGAATCACAGGAAACGCCAACGAAACCAGGACGATCGCGTTCAACAAGTGGTGTAGGGAGACTCAATACGAGTAGCTTATCCACAAACCTGCCCACCTCAATACCCACTAATTTCTTTCGGTCAATGCGACCTGAGCCGCTGCAGCTATCGCCAAAACACGTGGAACCCCAAGCAGTGCAGAGTGCTATACCTTCAACTTCAAGAAGCAAATCCCCGAAGTTGTGTGGCAATGAGACGAAACGTCATTGGAGGCGAACGACAATATCAGCAGGTAGGAACGCAAGATCTACCATCATCATGGTCTCGTCGCCAGGCAAGATATCAGAATATGATCTCGCTATACCACCCGTTCCGCAGCTATCAGACTCAGAGCTATCAACACCACTTCCATCAACAACTATAGCGAACGAAGATCAGCTTCGCCGGGAACTGGAGACTTTTGCACTTAAGGAGGGTCCCAACATTCATTTGAGCCGTCGTAGTTCACTTGCTTCTCGACGGCGGATGCAGACTGCGTTTGTTCCTGATCCAGAGGATCGTCTACCACCGGAGTTGACAAACGAGCTCGAGACCTTGACCGCCCTGGTCAATGACGGGCACGATCTGGTTAAAAGACCATACCAACAGTCGGCTCTGACCAGGAAAAAGAGCATTTTCAGTATGTTCGAAAAACAGGATGAAGTTAATGCTTTGCTGGACCTATACCTGACTGATGAGCAGTTGAGTGAGGATAGGTGGCAGAGGAAGAAGTCGACGAAAATGAGACGTCACTTGACGAAGATGTGGCACTCGTCTGACAGCATACCACAGAAGATTGTGAAACCAGGCTGAAACACTCCAGCAGCGGAAACAATTGACCAAATCGATTGTTTGGAAGTCTCAACAATGACCAATGGGGTTAACCAAATCTACAACGACTTCTCTGCCAGCAATTTCAAGAAAGCGTTCAGACCGGCACTGTTAACGTTTTCGTCCTGGAGAGATTTGTCCAAGGTTCGCAATCCAGCTCTGAAACCATATTCTGGCTTCCAGAACCGGTTTGAGGGACGGTCATCTGCCCTATTGGACACACCCGCATGAGTATCACTAACGCTTGGGTCCTTGGTCGAAAGATACACTTGCTGTAATTGAGTCCTCAAGTCCGGATACTGTTCAAACAGTGAATGAAGATTGGATGGATCGACAAGGGCGCTCGAAGTTTCGAGTTGCATTTGCAGAAGTCCTGTCGAGGCGATCTCGTCCTCTGACTGAGACGGAGGACGCTTGGTGGCAGAACATGCTGTCTTATGCTGTTTGAAGCAGTCTAATGAGCAGCTATCAAGAGTTAGTGATCAGTGGTGATTGAAGAGTCTCGCATCAGACAGACCTAGGCAATTTGCAGTTTGGACACTTGTATTTTGTGTCTTGAGAAGCGCATACACAGCAGACAGTTGCTGCCATGATAAGTGAACGGCAATGTTAATGGATCGGAGAACAAGGAAGCTTCCCAGCGGACCTAGAAGAGTTTGTATCAAGCGTGTTGGCCGCTTCGAATAGCTATGAAACTGGTAGACACAATATCATTAAGTGACTATCATGATGGTACTTGATAAACTTCCATGCCTGTGAAACCAAAGTGACCGATGCTCTCACTTTGACAAGCATAATCTGTGGCCACCTTGATTATACATTGCTTTGCCACTACAGTAAAGTTCTGAATTCGTTTTGTAAGCAGAATCAGTAGCGTAGCTGCGTCATTGCCTTGTCATTTTATTAAATATCAAACTGCGCCTCTCACATAGATGGATTGAAACCCACATTAAACACGATATCAATCTCGTTCGTGAACCATAGCGCTGTTGCCAGCCTCGTTAGTTCAACATGGTGAATCCAATTGCACCTTTATTACGGTCATCACGCAGCATTGCCCGACCAAGCATCTTACCAAATTCGTCACTTCTACACAATTCAAGGCCTCAATATAGATCATTTCACCGCGCGGTGAGAATACCTGCCATTACTGCTTCGCAAGCCCGAAGAAGACCGACGGTGACTACCCACTGTCAGACTGCTGCAACATTGCCTAGCCAGCCCTCTTTGACAGCTCGAACGATATTCATTCAAACTCAGGATACACCCAATGCAGATGCTCTCAAATTTATACCGAATTCGACAGTGCTGCCGGACGGCTTTCCTATGACTTCAGTTGAATATACATCTCCTCGATCGACATTAGCACCGCCTTATCCCTCGCCATTAGCCGCGAGGCTTCTCGGTGTTGATGGAGTGTCTTCCATTTTCTATGGACCTGACTTCATCACAGTCACCAAGACCACGGACACCAACTGGGCTCATGTCAAGCCAGAAGTATTTAGTCTAATCACTGAAGCTGTGTCCTCAGGAGAGCAGATTGTTGCAATAACCGACAGAGGCAGTGGCGCCGATGGACCTCCCGTTGAAGAAGACAGTTTGGTCATCAAAGATGACGATGACGAAGTGGTGGCAATGATTAAAGAACTGCTTGACACCCGTGTGAGACCAGCGATTCAAGACGATGGTGGCGATCTCGAGTTTAGAGGCTTTCGTGATGGTGTGGTTATGCTCAAGCTCCGTGGAGCTTGCCGGACGTGTGATTCTAGCACGGTAACATTGAAGAGTGGTATCGAGTCTATGCTCATGCACTACATCGAAGAGGTCAAAGCTGTTGAGCAAGTCCTAGACGAGGAAGAAGAGATCGCTATACAGGAGTTCGCAAAGTTTGAAGAAAAGCTGAGACAGCAGAAAGGCCCAGACGCGACAGCATCAACAGTCGGTAAGAGCAGTCTTGACTACGCCGAATAAATCGTGTCACTATCACCATCTGCAACGCGACAAGTCTTGCTTTCTTTGTCCAAATCTTTCTTCAACCAATATCTTAATACTTCAGATGAAGACCTCGAACGGTGCGGACACGCTGGGCACTTTATGTCGCCGTGCTTCACCAACCACAATCACTCAGTCAATGTTGTTCCAGCGACATCAAGGTCCATAGCGCCACCGTGAGCTTGAGCCGTTCAACGGTGCGCTTCCTACCACATAGTGTGGTGCAAATACTGCCGCAGCGATTACAGTACTAGCTTCGTTACCATTGGTTTAGACAACCATGTTATGATTGCGGCATTGTGCATACTAAAGAACAAATCCAGAAAGCTTGCGTCATATCGCAAGCATTGTGGCAACTCTAGATCGTTGATCACAATCCCCGGACCGTATCAAGTACTGTAGAAAGCTCCAGCTTCATGGCTTGGAAGCCAGAAATACGAGATCGATCATGGTCCGATCGTTCTTTCGAGTGACTCGTGTCCTTTCTGGCATTTCCCCTCAGATGGTCCCGCCTACCAACCTGTTTGTGTGACGGTCAGGTGAGTTGCACGCCGGACGTACAACAGGGGCGTTGTATTTGAGGTCATGCGACAACGAGTCTTGGAGGGTTCTTGTCTCCTTGACCTCGGCAGCTTTCAGAGCTTTCGCTCTCAGGCCAGCAGCCTTGCATATAGAAGCTCCAGTCTCATTGCTAGCGTTTCGTTGTGGATTACTGTCATTTCTTTTGAAGATCAGGCAGGGCCAGCGGGCAGGCTAATCTCGCGTTTATGTCTGCCATCCTCTGTACTTGTATCCCATATGCAAGTAATTTCAAGCAGATCAATTAGCTAAGAAGTCAATGATCGCCCCTGGACCAGCCTGGGGCGAATTCACCAACGCATAACTTTGCCCTGGCACTATGCCTGTGCCATGGCCCAATAATGCTTCAAGCCATGCTTCCGAGCCCCATATCGCAGATAGCTCACCCCGCAATCTGCTGGCAATCCGCTTAAGTCAACCAATCTTTTCGATCGCCTTAACCAGTCAGCTCCACCACATTTAAGAGCTTCCAAGAGCACCACCTTCGAACAGTTCCTTTCTGAGAGCGGCCGCTAACAGGCTCTTTGCCTGTTGATTTTGCCTCTCTCCGCTTACTGTACATCTGCGACCAGTCTTCGTACGGGGCCCGGCCCTAAAGCGAACTGACCCCTCTCGTGCCGCCGCAAAGTCGGTGCTGTGCTTGCTATCCATTGCCCATCCCATTCTATTCACGTATTCATCGAGCGTTCGGTTTACACGATTGTCTTTTATCTTCTTAGACTTATACTTTCTCTTGTTATAGACCTTTGCCTTTGCCACGCGGATGCGTTCGGAAGATTGTTGACTTGATAGAATTCCACATTAGTGTGGCAGAGTGTATCATTGCAATATCAACAAGCACGTCGCAATTGCTTCGAGCCGATCGAATACAACCGGATAAACCACGCAGCCAAAGCTCAGAAGTTCACGTCCCCTTCATACAGATTAAGAGCACAATGGCTATTGTTCTCACCAACACCAAATAGGTAAGTCTTATTCTACACAACCTTCGATGGCTTTGGGAGTTTCATGTGGTCCATCAAACAAGCTGGCAGTGCTCTGAGCTCGTCGTTTGCAGGACAACTGCGTGTTTCACAATGTCCTGCATGAGGCTGATGGAAACGGCTTCTCGTAATGACGACGCAAAAGGCCTGAGGATGGCTCCTGTCTTGCTGGTGTTGCCCGTCATTGTTCTGATGATGTCTCTATATCACATGACCATCTGACTGACTGTCTTTGTCCTTAGGAGTGCTTGATTTGAAGAGGTATATTGAAATCTCTTTAGCACCAGTTCAATCCATCCAGGAGGACGCCCATACCTACCCATGCGTCTCTTTTGCTGTTTCAAATATGCTCAATTTTACGCAACCCATACTCTATTAAGACACATTGTGGGGAAACTGGGGAGGACGCCAGTACTTCAAACGCATACATCATCCTGTGCTTGCTAGTACTGTGATGTCCTTCTTCGAGCTCGGAGGGGTCATCCGTTGGTATTTATGATATAATGGTTTCTTCCTCCCCTGTGTCTACTTTTTAGCCTGTTTCTGCGACTGCCCGTTTGAGAAGCACCGACCACTCCCTGTCGCGAATGCGTCTTACCAACGCGAGTGAGGGTTTTGTACCTTATCCTGCGAGGTCTAGGCTCTAATAAGTCACTCGCTTTCGTTGGCATTGCCCTGCTTTATTGTCTATATATGGAGACTCTTTCCTACCAATCTTGAGTATCTACTCTTCAGAGCTTCAGGAGCTAACATGAATATTCATATAGAGGCTTCGGCCATCATCGACCGATCCTTACTCCTACAGAGTTCGGAGAAGTTCAATCCTTTTGATACCACCAGCTAATACAGTCACGGTGTTGCTCATACGACGATCTCAGCATTCATACAACTTCAATCCAGCCTGATAGAGGATATGGCTACGACTGGTTCGGGCCATATGCCCCACAGCTTTGCTTTGCGCTCTGGGCTTCCTACCTTTGGAACCTTTGGCAACACACTGCTCGAGCGAAGCAATCCCGGGCTAAGAAAGTCTACTCCTGATTCCGAAGCTTTGGCATCGTCAGATGAGGAAGTCGAGCAGTCACGCTTACGCTCTGCTGCCCAACGGAAAGCGCAGAACAGGCGGTCATCTCTTTTCGCCGAGCAGAGTCAAGACTCCAAACGATTATCATTCGTGGGAAACAACACATACAGCCCAGCTACAGGATCACAGCCAAATACGCCAGGTGGTATGAACGAGAATTGGTCCACCATCAGTCCCAGCTTAGGAACATGGAATACAGGTACAGCCTACCCTTTTGGAGCGAATATCTGGGGAAGCAAAGAAACAAATGCCTCACGACTCTCAGAGGCACAACGTCAAGACAATTCGGAGCGTCACAGCTTTTCCAACTCGTCACATCCTAATCCATCTGTTCACAGATCACTTTCTTTCTCAGTTGGACAAAGTGAACACGATGCTCATCCTGTCTTGAACTCAAGTACAACGGACAACTCTGGACGACCAAATCAGTACCTTACACGACGGTCCTCACGACAGAGCAATCTAGCAGCTGAAGCTTCTACTCTAGGACGAGTTGATGAAGTAGAACATAACCCTATCAGTACAAGCTTCACGCAACCTCGCATGCAATCACGGACAATGTCCAACATGTCTACCGGGTTTCGCACAATTGGACTGCGTAACTCTGTACATGAACGCTCTGAAATTGCTATTGATGATATTGACGAGCCAGTCGTGCACGCAAGAGTTCCGATACGTAATGCTCCTTCACGACGTTTAAGTGATATCCAAGCTATTACGTCGTCCCGAGGGTCGATTGGCCAACCGTTTTCGACATCAGCATTTGTACGAAGCTCACGGGATAACCTGCATTGGTCATCCGGTGCGGACCTAGGACAGGGACATCTCGAGACAATTCCAGCAAGTCGTCGTCATTCCTTTGCTGATGTGCCCACACGCCGTGGTTCTCTGGGGTCAACAGGTATGGCAAACGCACCTGCGACTACATATTTACAATGCAGGTACTGACTGGTGTCAAAGAAGACAACGTTCCTGGTCCAACCTATGATAGGACATCATCTGTGCTGCTAGAAGACCAAGATGGTAAGTCAAGTACCAAAACCTCCGCCTTCACTCCTCATCGTTGCTCAACTTTCGCGTCACTTATCTGATCGTTGCCTGTTCGGCGTCACTATCTGTCCCTTTATATACCTCTCTCTCTGCCCAAATCTTTTCTTCAACCTCATTCTTCTTTCCCGTACATTACTTCTCACCTCACTTCTTCATTACACTTACACAACATTGCATCTTCTGTCAAAGACAGTTTCTTACCGCTCACTGTGGTCTTTCCTCTTCATCCGCGACATCAAGATGGTAAAGAAATCTAACTCCTATGTCGCAGCGTCATACTTCGACAAAGACTTCCCAACCAAGGAGGTTGCGCGCATGATAACTCAAAAAGTTGAAGAACAACTACGTCAAGACCATCAGCAAGCAATCTTTGGTGGACCAACTCCCTACAATGTGGTCCCTTCCTCGTCAAGCATTGGCTCCTTTCATGGACCAAATCCTGCTCCCCTTTTAATCGTCAACTTCAAATGCTGCCGAAGCGAGATATTCTTCGTTGCAGAGGGTGCAGGCTTGGTACTTCAAGAAGGCGATCTAGTAATCGTCGAAGCAGATCGCGGCACGGATCTTGGCAGTGTACAACACATCAACGTATCTTGGGAGGCTGCACGCAAATACAAGACCTTGTACGCTGAACAACACTTTCAATGGCTTATGATGTTCTCCAACCAGTCAAGAATTGGTGCACCAAACCTATTCAACCCTAATGCAGTTGTCCCAGGCAATGGCGGCGTCAACCTTCCAGGTCATGGCTCACGAGATGGTGACATCAAGCCCAAGTTGATCAAACGTCTTGCACAAGCCCACGAAATTCAGGCGCTCCAGGACAAAGAAGGAAATGAAGCTAAGGCTAAGCGAGTCTGCCAGCAGAAAGTTCAGGACCACGGCTTGAACATGGAAATTCTTGACGCCGAATTTCAAATGGACGGTAAGAAGTTGACCTTCTACTTCTTCTCTACTGAGTACATCAACTTCAACTCTCTCGTCACCGACCTCTTCAAACTCTACAAGACACGAATCTGGATGTCTGCCATCAACCCTGCATCATTTCAGAGCCCAGTTTCCCAGCTCGGCCTCACACCGATCTACCCGAACACTGGCCCTGGTGCCGCTAGCGTTCCAACCACTACAAATATATATAACGAATCGCGTGATGACAGCCGATACTTCGCTCAAGCGCCACAGCACCAAGCTCAGCAACGTGCCATGCCACAACTCTACTATCCCGGCTATGGCCAAGCTGGTCAAGTCGCTCACGTTGGTGCAATCGGTTCAGGTCCTCTCACTGGTCAAGTTGGTCCAGCAAATGGATATGGTGGCGGCCTCCCTCCCACCTACCAACAGCCATTACTACGAACTGACCCGTTCTCTGCTCATGGTGCACCAAGCTATAGCGCTCGTGCTTCACGACCACAAAACATGGGCACTTCACGATTCGGCAACCAAGCACAACCTGTTCAGCGAGCAGACGGTACTTTTACTAATCAATTCAACTCACTATCGCTGGCACGATAGGATCTGCTGTGGGATGAGGCGATGAGAGACAGTACTAGAAGAACCAGAAACTAGACCTCGAATTATGGTGGCAAGTATGTGTGATACATGGTAAGGTTGGTGTTAGGTGTCAATCATTAAACACGACCAGAATGGACGGTTCGATTTTACGGAATACATGTCTATAGGGCATGCACTACATGAATACGCGATGTTTTCAGAATTAACAAGAACAATTGCTACGATGTGGTGGTCATCCTATTCACGAGTTATAATACTCTGGATTGGCTGTTACCGTGGGAGCTATGAGGGCGATTGTTCAAATGAACAAGTCTATGGAGGAGCTTTCGGTGTTTCAGAGCAAAGAGCGATTACTCATGAACGAAAGGAGCTTGTTATCATGGAGGGCAGTTCCATGCACATGAAGCAGTGCCATGTACATTACCACAAGAGCTAATAGGTATACCAAGAATGAAAGACTGTTGTCTTCAACTCCCTACCGTAGCTGCCTTGTAGAATTGTGTCTTTCGTGCCTTCCGTCCCTGCCGAACAGCAAGCATCTGCCTCCATGGACTCGTAAAACGGTGAACGCACACAATGCAAGTAAAGTTTCAACATATTTCGAGGTACTACCAAGTAGTCGTCATCTCGTTCACGGGGCGGTTTCGAATCCAACACCAACACACTGACAGCTTATCAGTGCCACTGCAATCGAGATGGCACAAGTCAAGCGTCCAGGTAGGAAATCCTGAAATCCTGTCATGATTGCGCAATGCTGACTTGTGGTAGCCGAGAAGGCCATCGTCTCTCAACCAAAGAGACAAAAGTCGGCCAGGAAGGGGGCGCGACCAACAGATGATCACCCAAATCAGGGAGGATACATTGGGGAAGTGAACCCTTCTGAGAGTCAAGGTGATGGAGTCGACGGAGAAGAGGTAGTAAAGTAAGCACACTAGCATATGCCCCCACAGAGCTGATATTCGCAGACAATTGACAACGAGGTTGAGCACCCTGAAAGAGCAAGCAGATCAGAGAAAGACTTGGGCGAAAAACTTCGAAACGAGAGTCAATGCTCAGCACGCAGACTTGTTGCAGAAGATTGAGGATGCAAAGACGAGACTGTAAGTTCATTGGTAGACGCACCAGGTTGTTGATCTGACATGACTAGGAAGACCAAACGCGAGGCTTTCATCACTTCTATGATCCCTGCTCTGGCGTCCGCCATGAGCGACTTCCATCTCGAACTCGATCCGCAGACTCCAGTAGAGCTGCCATTGCAAATCGAGATCAAGCATTCCACAAAGGCACTCACGGAAGCGAGCAAGCTTTTTGAGAGCTGCGAGACGTTGATCGCTTGTTACGATCAAATGACAGTCGCCAACGCTCCTCCTTCATCAATACCAGAATCGAGGCAAAAGTTTGCAGAAGGAAGCGAGGCACTGACAAGAGCATTCCATGCGGCCAAGAGAATGACCTACAACCAAGCTCACTCACATTTGGTTGATAAGCTGAGAGGTGTGCGGGAACCATACTCGTTGACCGCAAAAGACGAAGCTCTCGCTCGGAAGGTCCTCGAAAAGGGCACATCAGCTCAGGAGCGGAACCATTCGAAAGACGTTGGGCTGGGTCATCTCACGGAAAGTATGAGTAAGGTTGTGGACATGATGCAGAACGTGATTGAGCATTAAGGTGAGAGCGCAGGAGCACATTGTGTCAACTATCATATTTTATACGTACGAGTAGACACGAATCAATATCTCCGTGTTCGAGGTTTCGCATTTAATATTGTGATACAGCAAGGTGGCTGATCAAGATAGTTGAATGCCGCGTTCTTGGTCTTACACACTTGGTCGTTATTGACTGTAACTCGTAGTGCATTCGTGCTTGTCGTGAATGTTCAGAGGAAGCACAGACTCCACACACAAACAAATTCCCGCCAAATGCCAAGATTTCGTGGAGGGCGTGGCTCGCTTATCCTGTTAATCCATTTTCTCAACACGCCCTCGATCGCAATCCACTTACACCAAGCATATCTATCTCAAAGAACGCCGACAACATGCCTGGAATTAGCCTTGCAGACACAGTGGCTCAACTGGGCCTGGAAGACGAATGGGGCCCAGAAATCACCACCTCAACCACGCTGGAAGGCGTCCCATATGCACCATACTCGAAAGGCGATAAACTGGGTCGCATGGCAGACTGGACGCAAGAAGGGAAAGAAGGCAGAGATCGAGGACAACGATACGGCAGAGGTTACAGAGGTAAGTTCTAGAACGTCGTGGTAGGATGTGGACTAACAAGTATTTCAAGACCAACAAGTTTTTGGCGCAGGCACATCTTCGTTGTTTGCCGTGCAAGTAGCGGAAGACGAATCCTCCTTCTCAGTTGTTGACAACACAAGAGCTTCAGCTAAAACCCGAGGGTTTGGTCGAGGTGGCGGTACGGTCTTTAGAGGTCGAGGCCAGAGGGGTGCGCCACAACGTGGTGGTCGAGGTGGAGGGTTCCAGAGAGCCGGTCAAGGACAGCAACGACAAGGTCAAGGCCAATACTACGATCAGCGAGGTGGTCGAGGTGGACGTGGCCGCCGATTCGGATGGAGAGATTACGACAAGCCACAACGAAATCGAGATTCTTCCGTCCTCATTCGACCTGGTTGGACTATGAAGGAAGAGATCGACTTCAACAGATTGACAAAATTGAACCTAGGCACGAGTGATGGAGAAGATCTCGATGATTATGGTTTCCTCTACTACTACGACCGTAGCTACGACAAGCCCCCCGTCAAGAATGCTGAGAGGAAGTTGCAGTCGCTGGAACGAGCTGCATACAATGTCACCACATCTCAGGACCCTGTCATCCAACAGCTAGCTAAGGATGATGAAGCTACTATTTTCGCAACTTCGGATATTCTCTCTATGCTGATGTGCTCGACGAGATCAGTGTACAGCTGGGATATTGTTATTTTGAAACAAGGCAATAAGATCTTCCTTGACAAGCGGTTGGACAACACAATTGACTTGGTTACGGTTAACGAGAACGCTGCAGACGCACCTCTTGAGGCTGACGCTCCGAACACACAGAGCAATGCTCAGACAGGTGTTAAGCCCGACTCCATCAACACGCCTGGAAATCTTGCAATCGAGGCAACCATGATCAACCACAACTTCGCCCTTCAAGTTGTGCAAGAATCACAAGCCGCCAAACTTGATATGGCACACCCTAATCCATTCTATGTTGCAAGCGAAGAAACAGAACCACTAGCATCAAAGGCGTACAAATACAGAAGGTTTGATCTCAGTCTGGAGACTGACGAGGACGCCCTCCACCTGATTGTACGAACAGAAGTCGACGCGGTGGTGAAGAACAACATTTCTGGTGACGATCAATACCTCATAGTCAAAGCCCTCAACGAATTCGACCACAAAGCCCAAGGTAGTGGCGGTGCTCTCGACTGGCGCACGAAACTTGCATCGCAGCGCGGTGCTGTTGTTGCCACGGAAATGAAGAACAACTCATGTAAACTAGCACGATGGACAACTCAAGCTATTCTCGCCAAGGCTGACCAGATGAAGGTCGGGTTCGTGAGTAGGACGAATCCGAAGAGCTCACAAAGTCACGTCGTTCTGGGCGTAATGGGTTACAAGCCAAGGGAATTCGCTACACAAATGAACTTGAGCTTGAGTAATGGATGGGGCATTGTGAGAACAATCGTCGATTTGGTCCGAGGTATGTCTGATGATAGCGAAGGTGACAAGAAGTATGTGCTTGTCAAGGATCCCAACAAGTCAGTTGTGAGGTTGTATGATATACCGTTGAGCACGTTTGAGGATGACGACGATGGTGCTGGCACTGTGATGACTGATGCCAACCTTGAGGCAGAAGAAGAGTAGGTTCGTCACGAAGCAGGCGAAGGACGGTACCTTTGCGTTATACATGAACGGTGTTATTGATGCAGGGAAAGTGATGATGAGAGCATGAGAAATCCTTCATGTTCAGACACAGGAAAAGCAGACGGTGACTGGTGCACGAAGGCGACTCTTCACGAAAGACCAATACAAGCTTCATTATGCCTTTATATCATTTACCTTCAGAAGTGATAATGTAGAAGAAGCACAACAGCTGCCACTGACAGAAGCAGGCGCGTAGAGCGACCCCGTACTAGTAGCAGTGCCAAGACCTGATCGTTGCTAGCCGACGCGGCTGCGTTCGACACGACTTGTACCACCGGATACTGAACGTATACTCATTGCATCCCCATCAACTGTTCAATTCTAGTTGACAGCGCCATTCATACTCGTCTGTGAGTCTACACACGTTCTCTATATCTTCACGACCTCAACATGTTTGTGCTTGCCATTGCGCAGCTGCATTACTGTGCTTGTTCATCATTATCCAAACTTCCCTTGCAACCACCCTACCACCTCCGGGTGTGCTTTTCTACCTGACTACCTTTTGTGACGAGGAGCATTCTTCTCGTCTCCCTGCCTTTCCCTTCATGATGTCGAGATCATGGCGTTCTTTATTTTCTTTTAGACCTTGATCTAACTTCCTTTTTGCTTATGCTTAGCTCTTCGGCATTCTGCCTCCCTTGCAAGTCAAGAGTCACCTGATCGAGTTTCAACAAACGCTTCATGCGACGAGTCGCTGAATACACCGAGTTCTGATCAAAGAAACCACGAGAGAAACCACTCGGGGAAGAGAGGGTTGTGCAAGGACAAACACAAACAGGATGAACCCGTACGACACGTATGGTGGCTCTCTAAGTGATGAAAGACCAGCTGGGAGATTCGACGAGCGGGATGAAAGACGTGATAACTACAGAAGACGAACACCCGGTAAGTCGCACTGTTATTTCGTCCAGACTTGCCATGACTAACACTTGCTTCAGTTGACGACCGGCGCCGACCACCCAGAAACAGATCTCGATCACCAGTCATAGACCGATACCAGCCCAATCGAGATCGACCTGCGAGGGACGACCACTACGATTCACGACAACCTACAAGAGATCGTGATGATCGCCGACGCGCTCCTTCTCCGACACCTGCGAATATCGATCGCTATGTGCCGGGTCAGGATTCCGACAAGCCCATTATCAAAGTCAATCCCATCCCCAATCCGCTCCTGATGGACACACAAGCTGGATTTAGTTACTTCGCTGAGTGGTGGCGTAATGAGCAGCAGATCAAAGAGGACAAGGATCGAGCTAGACACGGTGGACGAAGACCTTCTGATCGACTACGAGGGGAGAACGAATCTCGGCAAGATAGGGAGAAAGAACGCGCTAAGATTCAAGAGTCATACGACCAATACAAGCAAGACTTCCAAGTCAAAGCTGCAAGAACTTTCGTGCAGCAGCATAAGGATGAGGAGTGGTTCAAGGAACGATATGTACCTGAGATGCGAGATGCCATACGAAAGCGATTGATGGAGTTCCGCGAAGGTGCATTCGAGCAGTGGAAGACCGACATGGATTCGGGAATCTTCGATGAATTCACTCTTGAAGGTATCTACAAGCAAGACAGTGATGGCGCTGGTGGCATGATCGAGAAGGAGGAGGGTGAGGCTGTTGGCGGTGCCGAAACTCTTGGTGTTCAAGATCTGGTTCCAGCAAAGGGTGGTGACTTGAAAGACGAGGCCATGAATCAACCGGCGCTGCTTATCAAGACTCTAGCTCCTAATGTTGGTCGAGACCGGATCGAAGAATTTTGCAAGGAGCACTTGGGTGAAGGTGAGGGCGGCTTCAAATGGCTGTCGCTGAGTGACCCCAATCCTGTCAAGAAATGCCACCGCATTGGTTGGATCATGATCAACCCATCTTCCGAGGAGAACGGTGAGGGAATGGAAGATGTCAAGAATGAACGAGGTGAAGGCCGTGAGGATGGTGAAGAGGAGGAGAAGCCAAGAGAAGACAAGTCCAGCGTGGCACAGAAGGCGCTCGAAGCTATCAACGGTAAAACTATCGTGGATCCAATTAGAGGTGACTTCACTTGCCATGTTGGTGTACACAACGCACCGTCAGCGCCTAGGAAGAAAGCGTTGTGGGATCTTTTCTCCGCACCGGAACGAATCGAAAGAGACTATCAACTCGCACGACGACTGGTCACAAAGCTCGAGTCAGAAATGGGCAAGGACGACATGAGCGGCGGTCTGGCAACTATTGACGCTCGCGTCGAGAATATGCGAAGTCAAGGCCTCCTCCAGCCGCCTCCTAAACCTCCGAAGAAGAATGCTTTCGCTGATAACGACGATGAAATTAAATTTGACCTCGAGGATGGCGAAGAGGCTGGTGAAGAAGAAGAAGATGATAGTGAAGAATTGCTAGTGGTAAAGAAGAAGCTTGACTTGCTTGTTGAATACCTTCGACGAGTATACAACTTCTGCCTCTTCTGCGTGTTTGAGTCAGACTCAGTGCACGAATTGGTTCGAAAGTGTCCTGGTGGTCACTTGCGACGACCAAGAGCAGGATTGAGCAAGCTCGCCAAACGTGCTGCCGTTGCTAGTGCTAATGGTGATCCATTCCCCAAGAGCAAAGACAACACGGATGAGGAAATTGGCAGTCCAGTCGATGATCGAAAAGGCAATAAATTCAACAAGACAGAACAGCAACTGTTAAAAGCCTTCAACTGGGTGAAGACGTTCGAAGAGAAAGTCCTTCAACTCCTCGAACCAGAATACTGTGACCTCAAGAAGATTGGCGGCAAGCCTGTGGAGGAAGCTCTGGACGAAGAACTCGCCAAATATGTCAAGCAAGAGGACGAATCGAAATTCCGCTGCAAAGTGCCAGAATGCACGAAACTCTTCAAAGCGGAGCACTTTTGGCGCAAGCACGTTGAGAAGAGACATGACGAATGGTATCTTGGTATCAAGAAGGACGTGAGTACTTACGTTGCTAACGATATGCAAATGGTCAAGACTAACAGCCAGGCAGCTCAATTTAGTAAACACATACGTCCTCGACCCTTCTCATATTGCCCCTTCCCGCTCCGATGCAAACTCTAACGGACATTTCCCTCTTCCACCAAATTATCAATTCAACAACGGAACACCTCGAGGCTTCAACCTCCAAAACATCTCTTCGTTCCATACGAACATGATGAATCCAGCAATAGGCTTCATGGCTGGCATGCCTAATATGGCCAACAATCCCGATGCCAACGGGACCAATGGCCATAGCACCGGTCCAATCCGACGAGGTGGTGGACGTTTCAATAACCGACAAGGTCCATATGACAAGAACAATCGAAACAACAGAGGATACGGAAACATGACGGGCATGGTAGGCACAGGTCGAATGGGATTCATTGCACAGGGAGGTGGTGGTAGTGGCGGCAGATGGGGTGATGGACAGGGACCAAGTCTGAACGCGATTGGACCAAAAGAAGCAGTGCAGGGACGAGCAATTCGAAGTTACGAAGACCTGGACGCACAGCCATCTGGAGGCTCAAATGGAATGACTGGTGATCGAGCCGCAGCAGCGGCAGGAGCTGGCAGTGATTCTCTCGATTATTAAGACAGCAGTGCTGGAGGCTTTCGGTCAAGACGGATACTGGACGCACTGCTTAGTGTACTAGGGTGGCATGGTATGATTTTTCAGGTGTTAGTGGAAGTGGAAAGGAAGCTTATGGAATGGCAAAATGGATCAAGGAGATAAAGTCTGATATTCAGTGCATCTGAGTTTGCTATATACCTAGGTACTATTCTCGAGAGCTGTACTCATTGATACACTTGCTTGCCACCTACCATAGCTAGAGGTCGAAGAATACATATAGTTAGTTATTGAAGATCAGCAAGACCACTAGGGTTTTTATTGTTACTCGTGGAAGAAGTGAGCTTCATTCTACTAAGGTAAACCATTCATTCATTTATTTAGCAATGAGATCAAATTGTTGTTATGTCATTCTACGTACTGTACATTTACATCTACATCAACGGCAATGGCTTCTACAATGGCGTCCATCTGCATTTACCGTCGCGTACATCTACTGTAATCAAGTACATCTAAATACATCCAAGTACCGAGACTACCTCTCTACGGCACTGCATGCGAATAAAGTACTTGTACATACACACCATGTACTGTATGTAGAGAAAGAAAGCTCCGATACGTATTTGATATGAGTTGATTCTGCTTTGGTTTGATTTGTTTCCAATCTACCTGATGGTACGTACGTACGTATGCAGTAGCTAGGCCAAGTGATTCGTTCCAATCCAATCCAGTTCAATCCGGTTCAGTTCATACTCCTTCGTCGTTCGTGGTGCTCGTATCAGGGTTTACCATACCAGCCTTCAATGTTGTAGGCTTGGCTGTTGTAGTCTGTTCATGCTCGCTCGCTTTTTTGTGAGATGGTTGCTTTGGTAACGCTGGCTGTACTGCTGTGTAGTGCAGTGCAGTGTGGTGTGGTGTGGTGTGTTGTGGTGAGTGCATTGACCATCGTGTGGGAGGGTGTTGTAAATCTAAGTAACGGTTCGATTTTGGCAGGGTAGAGGAATAGTCAGAGAGCTAACTCAGAAGAGTAGTCCGATCTTGAGAGTAGCTCTTCTGGATCTTTTCCCATTTATTTAATTCCGTTTCCTTAATACCCTTCCTGTCGCAACTGGTACGTCTGCTGTTGTTGTAGTTTTCTTCGTGGCTCCGACCCTTTTTGCGGCTGCATTGGCTTTGATTGCGGCGGTGGTGGCTGCTCGTTTGAGATTCGCATTACCTGACTTAGGACTTAACTGAGTGATCGTCGTTTCACTGACCATCGTCTTCGATTTTGTAGCTGCTGTTGTGATTTTCTTGGCTGCTGCAGTTGTGGTCTTCGTAGTGGGAGCACGTTTTGTAAGTGCTGTTTTTGTTGTTGTGCGTATGGGTTTCGTGACGACTGTGCTATTGGTCTTGTTGCTGATTGTGCTCTGTTCTGAGGCTGCACTACGAATTGAGGCTTGCGAAGCCGTACGTTGAGGGGATATGTTCTGCGCAGCATGAGAGCTTGTGATAGTCACGAGGGCGGGACGTGGTGGTGGTGGAAGCATCTTCCCAGATGGAGATGTCAGACCCACCGGTGCAGCTACATCCTTGTCACGGCTGGAAGGTCGAAGACTGGCAGCTGCAGTAGCACCTAGTTTTGCCAGGCTGGAGAGTGCAGATGTTGCGGCTGCAGTAGCAGATTTGAAAGGTGATACTGAATGCTGCATCTGCTTGAGAGGTGACGCCGGTTGTGCTACCTTGGATGGAGACTGTGGTTGTGGCGCGTCCTTGACTGGTGAACGTGGAAGAGTTCTCGAATTGTGCGATCGTGGAGAAAGGACGCCAATCTGGTTACTAGCATTTTTGGTTTTGGTCGCTGGCTTCTTTTGTGTCTTTGAAGCTGTACGTTTCGGTGCTGGCGCTGTGGTAGTAGCGTTGTGGTAAGTGGTTGCCGCTGTTTTGGCACGCTTTGCGTTCTTTTGCACAGGGAGAGAGCTGTTGTCGAGCGCTGTATTTGAAGTATCTGCCTCGATAATTGTGTCCGGTTCATGATTTTCTTTGTCAGAGGGAATATTGATGGCTGAGCTCTTTCGTTTGCGCGATTTGGGCGGTGCAATATTCTGCTGCGGTTGTTTTCGAATCGGAGAGGGAAGCTTTGGTTCTTCTGGGAGTGCAGGCAGTGGTCGATCAAGAGCATCAGGTAGAATTTGTGCTTGAAGCGGCTTGGTTGGACTTCGTACAAGAGGCTGAGTAGGCGCCGTATCTTTGCTTGAGTTTGATTTTTCATGTTGAGCTGCCAGGTCACCCATCTTCATCTTCCGCATCGCGACGGGCACTCGATTTATTCGTCGCTCAATCCGCGATTTAAGATCCTGGCATTGTAACGCATAGTGAGCTCGAAGCTGACGCGCTCTTTCGGTGACTGCAGCATTGTCAGCTTATTCCTCTATCAATCTCAATAACCCCTACTTTCGAGTTGCAAGTTGTCAATCAGAGCCTGCTTTTGTGGTTGGGTGATCTTCATTTTCTTTGGAGCTGGACTTCCAGTAGGTGTACTTGGACCTCCCTCCATTTCGTCTGATTTGCGCTTACGCGCTGTCTGGGGTGTCATATCGGTTATCGAGGTGATGAGTGATGAGCCAGATAGAAAAATGGCAAAGCGACGCGTCGGATGAGTTCGAGATGTTGGAGGTGTTCAATATGTTGTTTATCTGTGGACTGACGGAGCATCTCGAAAGGTCCCGACAAAGTCGCGTCAACAAATCCACCAGCTAACACGACCTTGGCGCACGCCATAATACTCTTCCCCGGAAGCCTTATTCTACGCGGCCTTGTCATCTCTAATTCAACTCGGCAAACAGCTAAAGTCGAGATCACTGCACATGGATTCAGAACAATGGACATATAGCGTAATACTGATAAGTGTATTGTGCTCGAGCTACTACTCCTCCATGGTAGGACCATTCGTAAAGCACGAAGCTATAAGATAGCAGAAACCATCCTGCAATTGACATCCATAGATTACGAGAACGGCCAACACCCGTGTGACACAGCTTCAGTCTTTCGAGTGATATCTTTCACCATTGTCTTCATGCTACTGCGCAGCCGAATGTGAAACGAAGCACCGTTCTCGATCGGCATGTCTGAGGCTTTTCGTGCTGCTCATCTTCCACCCTCGAAAACTAAAATGCACTCCGCATGTCCTTGGCCTCCACGAATTGTCAATGGTCGTGTAAGCCGTAACGATAACCACAGTCCTTCCACATAACCTATTCCTCAAGAGTTGTATGCAGCGTTTTGTGTCGATGTTTGATTGCACACTTTCCTTGCCATCCGCTTTTCTTCATCTCACATAACCTCCTCTGTAGCTACCTCTGGGACCATACCCACCTCTACCGTAGCCATAACCACCTCTACCACCATAACCTCCATATCCACCTCTTGGATATTGTCCATTAAATCCATTGCTGTAAGGCGGTTGAGCTGGTCTCTGTTGTCTGTTGTCGTAGGACTCCCGTAGCTCGTAGTCGCGGTTGTAGTCTCTTTCACGCTCTCTTTCCCTGTCTTTATCCCGCTCACCCTCGCGCTCTCGGTCACGATCATGGTCCCGATCTCGATCTCGATCTCGATCTCGTTCACGTTCACGATCTCGGTCATCACGTCGTCTGTCTCTCTCGTCCCTTGGTCTTTCCGAATCTCTTCGCTCATCATCGCGTCGACCACTGCCAGACCCATCTCTATTGCGGTCCCGGTCGCGTAGGTCTCGGTCTGC
>Ga0115842_100257_pt1 | contig 20666 bp, 20 predicted proteins | sample InSIn2SAF170_2_FD_83856 | JGI IMG/M metagenome (GOLD analysis project Ga0115842, IMG submission 83856)
CGTCAGGTGGTAAGAAAAGCCGTAGAGTGAAACCGTACATTGGGTGGTTAAGAGTTCACGTCAGGGTATTCCCGAATAGTAGTACGTGGTCAAGGGTACACGAACTAGTCTTTCTTCTCCACCTGACGTTATCTCTAAGCTTCTCTTACCGTCTATAACTCTAAGTCTCCCATAGCATCTCTAAACCTCTCTTGCCGGCCTAACGGCAATGGCTTTTCTCTCTCTACAGCCTGTCTTATAGCGGTTTAACTCAATGCTTAATGAGTTTATTCTTTTCACAAGCCCCTTCCCGCTTTTCTTTCTTCTGTCAGTCGTTCCAACCGGTCCCTTTACTAGTAAGCCTCTATAGTACTAGTAAGCCTCTATAGGCCTCTATCTCGAATTTCTCGCTTGAATCGGTCGCAACTCTTGCATCTGTAAATTGGAAACGATCTCTTGCTTGTTGACTTGCGGTCTGTCCATTCCAGTGGTTCAGGACTCGGGCTATAAGGCATCTTTTCGATAGTCAAAGGCCTCTTCAATCTATCTGATGTAGGAGGAGTTCATCTCTTCGATCTCTTTCTTTCCGGGGTGAAGGAGCTAGCTAAATCAGTTCCAGAGTTCATGAGTGAATTGCAATCAAATCAATGGTTGCTGATGGCCTGCTCAAGTATCATATAAAACCATTGAAATTGACGTGGGGGGATAAGATGAAATACATATGGTGCAAGTACTCCTTGTATTAGAATCCCCCCTGACATCGCTGGATTCCCTACTTGCAATACGGAGGAGCCTCTATCAGTAGGAAGACGTTACTGTCGAATCTCAGCCTCTACCAGCTCAGCAGCCTCGTCCCAGCTGGAGTCAGTCTTAGACTCTTATTACTCTTCACTGATCAGGGATGAAAGTGTGTCTAAGGGTGATGCATATAGACTACTACTGCGGGTAGATCCTTACCATAGGGATATAGATCCTGACACACCTTGTGGATGGCATAGATTAAGGGATGGTCTATTAGATCAGCTGGATGAACAGAGGGACTTATATAAAGCTAGATTAAGATAGGCACGAGCTAGTGAGGGCCCTAGTACATCTACTGCAATAGTTATATATCTTTTAGTGGTTAGATTCAGTAAGAAGAAGGTCACATTATTTCATTAATAGGTGTATGATTTGTGAGATAGAGCTATAAGCCTAGTCAGCAGGTGCCAGAGCTTGTCACAAGCACTAGCTTATATAATTAGAGAGAGATGAGTTGTAGAGATAGATAGAGGTAGATGAGAGATAAGCAGCTACATTTCTTAAAGATGTTTAGGTTGTCACACCAACTACAAGTACAGAGCACATGCAAGTTAGGTTTTAGGTTGGAGTAGCCCCTATGGAGATATTGACTGAGGTTACAGAGTGATTAGAGGTGGCTATACAAATAGATCTACCTAAGGCTCCTATTGCTTTGCCTGTAGGTCTAATGGAGATCAGGTTCATTCTGAGAGATCAACATTATAGTGATAATACAATCACTAATTATAGTCAGACTAGATTATAAGCTGATAGTCTCAGATGTGACTCTTGAGTAGTCTATGGCTCACTACGAGACAGATGTGGGGGCTCTCTTATCTGTGATTATGGCTAGGAATATAACGATTTATAGAGATGGGCTCAGGATGGTGGAGCTTGGAGCACAGGTGAGGAGTATCTCATGTGCAGAGTATGGTATAGAGTCAAGTAGTAGGACACGATGCTCTGAGTTAGTGAGACAACTAGCTAGGGGTGAGCACAACACTAGAGCTAGGACTATTGCCTCATTGATGCTACCACCATGTGCGCGATGTGGCCTAGAAAGAGAGGTACAATCCTTTGGAGATCCCAACAACTATAGGGAGAGTCAAAGCAACCACCGAGAGAGGGACATGGAGAGTATGGGCAATTTAGACACTTGTATGACGTGTTCTATGCATTATTTTCTAATTAGCATTATTTTGGATTAAGGCTAGCCCGACGCATGTGCGTGAGCAACCATTTTGATAAACACTGAGATGTATACATTGATGAAGTGTTATTACGATATAGCGCACTGAAAAAAAGGCACTAACTGCGGACTGGACCTTCCTTTAGGAGAGGAGCAGCATACTTCAAAACACCCGGAATAGAAAAGGAAAATAGGAGCATATGCCTTAGAGAAAGAAAGAAGTAAGTAGCTCCGGCAGGCCTGCTCGAGGTTTATTATGAATGAAGCGGAAAATTACGCCAGTCGCAGGTGAATCCACTGTAGCTTTGTCATTGCAAGGACTTCTCCATGGCAATATAGTATATTAACACTAGTAGGGACCAAGTAGACTTACCTCCATTGTTTGGGAATTCGACCAAGAGAGAGAGCCAAAGTTCATAGCTTCCCAGTTCATCGCTCACGCTCATGGTATTTTAGACTTGCCTTTATTTCCTGTGCACTATAGACTTATACTTTAGAGGCTAGAACATGGACAAGACAAACCCTCAACCTTGTACCTCACCCTCCAGGTCATATGCATGCTATGTATGTACATATGATTGATGTCCTGATATGCGGAACCTATACTATTGATAGGCAATACTCTTGTTTGATGATGAGATTACTATTAACCATACCCAGCAGAGAGAAGTCCTTAACACCATACAAGTGAGGTTACCCCAGGTTCCCATGCCCGAGAGAAGAGGATAAGGCCCCTTTCAATGCATACCCGACGGATAAGAGAGAGCCAAGTTTCATACAGACAAGTATCCATCGTGAAACAGTGACAACACCGAAAGGACACAGTGAATAATCTGCTGATCAAACTTGCTGCTCGCCCAAGGTAGGTAGGCCTCTTGTTTTATCGATCTTGCCATCCCTTGAGATGAATATGAACTTCCCATGGGTTTGCTTGCTTTATCATTTCCCCCACGTTACCCACCAGACGAGAGAAGATTTGTATGCCAGACGAGAGAATGGATAGACGTGTTGGTTGATATAGTGAGTTGAATAGCTCGTGGGTGCGCCAAGGGGACTATGTGCTGTTAACAACGATGCACATGGGGCAGAGCTATTTGCAGTGATACCTTCATGCCAAGAGCGAGTTACTCAAGCTTTTGTTATATATGATTCACCTGTTGAGCATCATACGCCATTCATAGTACATATTAGCACGGTCAGAGCCAGCCACGGTCAGTCCATAGCCATAGCAGCCATACCGGGGATAAATTACCCCTATTGTTCTTCCAATAAGAGGATACCCCATCGACATAAGAGAGAATGGCTAGAGGTGCTGCTAGAGTGAGTTGCATAGCTCGTGGGCGGGGCAAGGGGACTATGTACTGTTTTCAACTATGTGCCCGGTACTCTTACTATGAATCCTAAGCTTTCTCCTTGCCTCGATTTCGTGATTGGGTTGGGAAGGAAAGAGACTCTACTGGTCCCGTTAGGCTAGTTAGAGTTTCCCTCCTTCCCTCCCCTTAAGGAAGGTAGGAAGAAGGATTAAGACTCGATGGGCCCTCTTCGCTCTCTCGATGGTCAAGCGAGTAGTTCCTCCTCGGCTTAATCTGTCAGTTGACCTGAGTTGTCGGTATGGGGGGTGGGTTGTGGGGTGGTATGCCGATGTTACATATTATAATACGATGCGCCACTCTGGTTACAAAATATGCCATTTTCCCCCTTAGGATTTATGGCATGTAACGTATTAAAAGAACCCAGATTAATGCTATGGTGATGAGACAGCTCGATAGCAGTTATGGAGGATAGATGAGTTGGGAAGACCCGGATCCCTGCTATTAGGATGGGACAGTCATAGAGCAGCTATCGAGGGAACAACCCAGTAACCCAGTAACCAACCCAGTAACCAAGTGTAGGTGCCTTTACTGCGAGATTCACCTAGTAACCCACTCTATCCTTCCTCTCTCTCGTGTAGTGGGCTTCACACCCCGGAACCAGACTTACTGTAAGACCACACCCGGGTTAGCCATGAACACACTCACTAAGCGAACACACCGAATAAAGACCTCCTGGGGTTCGATCGGTTTCCTCGTCCCACACTCAATAGAAAATACCGAATCCAGACCTTGCGGGTGAGGTGTTTACTTCTATGAACGCAACTATGGACAGTCTTTTCAATCCCACTATGGGAAGTCTTTTCAACCCGTGTTTGAAGACCCAGATTCACTGCTATTAGTTGGTGCAACTCTAAAGCAACTATCAAGGGGAACCGCCAAGGGAGATAACCTGAATTATTGCTATGGTGATGGAGCAGTCCTATAGCATTCATCGCGGGGAGACGCTGGGGGAGAGCACCCTGATCTGATGCCAGTTGATGGTACAGCTCTGGCGCAGCCATTTAGGGGATATGCTATAGGGGATAACCCTTACGAGGGGCTGTGGAGACGAAGCGATTATTGAGCAGTGAAGGAACGGAGGGTAAGAAGCATGACGAAGAGGGGAGAGAAGCATGGCGTAAAGGATAAGGTGGGTGCCGTGAGGTTAGTCCCGTAATAAACTTTCCTTCGTATTATTGAGTTGGCTTCACATACCGAATCAAGACCCGCCGAGTCACATCCAGGTTAGCGGGAACACACCACGTAGGCAAGAACACACCGACCGGACCAAGACCGATATACCACACCCGGATTCCTCCTTAGGGTAGGCAAAGAGGTACCAGCCTAGGCAATAGAGTAGACAATACCCCAACCAGCAAGGGACCGGACCCCAGATCCGCTTCTGGGAGAACCTATAGAGCGTACTGATCCGCACCCCAACCAATCAAGGGAGCAAGGTAAGGGAACCCAGCCAATGGAGCAAGAGATGGATGTGCTATAGATTGCCTAACTAAAGAAATTGACTTATCCATAGATTGCCTAACTCAACCCCAGAGAATCCGTTGATTGTAATCCCAAGAGAACCCCTTTCATCAAAGAAATTGTCCATCCTTTTCACCATTATTCGATGGTCCTAATAAAGGTTTCCAATTCCCCCACCCCCATGTTTGCTTGATCGTTGGCTAGAGAATTTAGGATCCTTCATATTTGAAATAAGTGAACCTCACTAAATCCATGAAGGAGTGAGAGAATGCAATTTATGATACGGACATGTCCCTAATGGGGGGGTTCTCTCTTTACTAGAGCCAAAATAGGGTTTCCCTTTAGATGATATCGTTTCACTGCCAGATAACTTGGATTATGGTCCATCAGAGAGCGAGCCTCGTATATGTTCTTCGTGGTTCTGAGTCGGATCCATCGGTTATGAGTAAACTGCTAATCGTGGCTGAGCAACTCGATCTCGAACCATAACTACCACTGGTGAATCTGGAATCGAGCGAAGGGTGAGCTTGCCGAACTCTCGACTAAAGGAGAGGGACAGACGCACATTCAGTGGTGCCCCGGCTCCTAAAAGGTCTTTATCCCAGTAAACCTTTTCTAGCCCTTCCACCTCCTCAATCGAGTCTGACATACATGGGAGGGTCTCAATCTCTAATTGGGTGGGACTAGTAGGGATGCTGGGCGATAGAGTTCAGGAGATACTCGCTGGGCTCTGTTTCGGCTCCTTCTGATGCTCGATCTCGATTGCGAACTGGCTCTGAATCAAGCGCTTCTTCCGATTCATCGACTAGCATTGGCTCCCGTCCTATATCTCAATATCGATCTGCGGGATCTGCTCCAACTCCTGCCCATGCCTTTTCGCTTCATATGCCCCTGGTCTATCCAAGATCTTATTCATATGCTCGAGTAGTGCCTGTGCCCGGTTAACCGTACGGAGCATGGACTGAAGGGAAAGATGTGAAAGCTGCTGCTTACTCCGCTGCTTTTCATGCCCTAACCGCGCTCCCGATGAACTACTGGCCCTGGAGCTCTATCTGAAACTAGCAGGAATGCTCCGCTGTTCAATCTTCCGGCTCTGCAATCCTTGCACTAGGAAGCGCAAGCCCCTCCGGGACCTTGTCTCTCCCTATGTCTATAATGCCTCTGCTGGTTGTTATGCGCCCAAATCATTAGAAAGCTCCAAGGCGGGCGGTAAATATAGATCTTAGGTCGAGCCCTCTGCTTCTCGCACTTCCTTGCACTAGGAAGCGCAAGCCCCTCCGGGACCTTGAGTTCCACATGTATAGATTCCGCACCTTCTGCAAGCGATCGGGAGTCGGTGCGTGCCTCTTAAACCCAACCTCCATAGGCTTACCCTACCTCCTAAGGCTTATGGTGGGCTAATGGGGCCTAGAGTGCCACCTAAGGCTTACCCTACCCCTTTAGTAGCTATGGTGGATGGCGGGATTTCCCAGTATTACCCAGCGATACTTCCCAGCGCTCCCTAGATACCGGGCCTCTCCTCGACCTCTCACCATATGAATAGTGAGTCCCTCCGGGCCTATTCCAATTCCAATTCCATCTGTGGCTTGTAAGGTAAGTTCTCTATATGATCGACTCACTGACTACGTGCATTCCTGGTATCTGGCTCCAGGTCTACTAGTTCGTGCAGGTAAATAGAGAAAAGGGAGTGTTTTTATAGATGCCCCTGTCTACTGTCGTAGTATTCCTGGTTTATATATTACTTGTCTTAGGGTGAGGGTATAAAGATTCAGGTAAGGGAAAAAGCCTCTATAATCGAAGGCATATGGCATATTCATGAAGTGACGATTCTAGGTGTAAGGTAAGGAACTCGTTTCATCTGCTGCTTCTAATGAGGGGTAGTTGCTAGTATTACCTCCCTCCTAAGGGCTAAGGTAGGTAAGTGTAACCAACAAGTGCCATCCCCTACTGGTATTCCTGGGTGAAGTTCATAGTAGCAAACCATCGTCCTAGGCTAGGGTGGGGGTATAAAGATAAGGTAAGTTGGGCCGATCTAATCCCGATCCGAGAATCTCAGGTCTAGCTTGTAGCCATGAAATATTATAAGTCAAGTGTTCCTAGGTGTAAGGCGGAGCTCATAGTATGCCGTACTGGTACTGATGCGGGTGTTCTTCCAAAGCATAAGCAAGTGTTATAAAAGGCATTATATCGTCTGAAGCTTGTCCATCCAACCAACTTCGTTGCTCTATTCTGATGGGCCATGCCATAATCCAATAAAGCCATCCGACCGGCAGTTCCACGATATCTGCTACACTCCTATTTTCTAATTGACCATCCACATCCATCCGGTGCTGCTTCAGCTGATAAGAGAAAGTCCCATGGGTTGGGATAACTCCATCGTCCTAGGGTTCCGGTCTAAAGAGGGTAGGCCCCTAAACTCTCAGGCATATGGCATACAGAGTGAGTTCCTGTTCTAGGTGTAAGGGAAGGGCTAATCAACCCATCCCAATTCCAATTCCCATCCAATCCGGCGCTTATAAGGTAAGGGATATGCGACTCACTTACTACGTGATTCCAGCAGGTATCTGGCTCCAGGTCTAGTTCATGCAGGTAAAGAGAGGGAGTGTTTAATAGCAGTCCCAATTGACTAAGATGTCTAAAGGCAAGTGTGAAGAATGTCCTTCCTGGCAGTGTCTGAAGCCCGTCCGTCCAGCTCTCTCTGTTGATCCCATTCCGTCCCATTCCATCCAACGAGGTTAGGTGGCTCTGATGGCCCACAGAATCAAGGCCATCCGGCAGCAGTAAAACGATATCAGGTAAAGGCTGCCCTCTCTCTCTCGGCTGACCATCCATCCGGTGTTTCTAAGGTAAGGGGGATAGGCGTTACCTAGTTAGTTCTATTCCTTCCCGGTTTCACATAAAAGGTTGGGCATGATTGTCCCTCCATGCTCGATTCTGGTCTAAAGGGGTAAGGTCAAATCTATCCTTCCTATTGTGGTACTTCCGATTCCGATTCCTGACTTCAATAAGTGGTTGTTGGGCAGCACTGCATGTCTTTAAGTTGAAGTTCGTAAATGAAGTATCCTTCCTGGCTTGGTTGGGTCGTGCAACAAATAAATCTGGTTGAAGTGTTCATATTATATATATTTCATAAAATTGATTTTTCAAATCCTAGCCAAGCTATAAAACCAAGCCAGACAAAGGGGCATAAGCTGAGCCAGCAGCTAGGGTAGCAGTTCGAACAACCAATAGAGTAGCACGTACCACCGCTGGAATACATACAAGTCCCATTAGCCACACGAGCTGTTCCAGGTGGTCCAGATGACCCAGTTGCTTAGCTTCGCTCGGTTCCTGTCCTAGAAGTACCCAAGCTAGCAGTTCGATACCCAGCAGTAGTCGGTCCAACACCAACAGCGAAGGTAGAGGCAGCAAGAGCGAAGGCAGGGAAGACAGCCTTTAAGAAAGCCAAAGCAAGGAGGAGGATAAAAACAGTCAAGACAAGGGCAGGAGCAAGTGACAGAGCCAGAAGCTAAGGGAGCAGGAGAGAAGAAAGCCAAGGTATAAAGGGAAAAAGCTAAGGGGGGGGGTGAGAGCAGTTCCATACGTAGCAAATAAAGCAACAAAGCAAGCAGCAGAGCCGTCGAGCCATGAGTGGAAGCCAAAGGCCAGTGTGGCGGGCAAAACCACTAATGGGGGGGAAGCTAAGCACCAGGCCAACCAAGCGAGCTGTATGTATGGATGGATATACCCCAATGATATAAAGAAATCATAGTATAGGGGCGGATCTGACATTCCTTGCACTAGGAAGCGCAAGCCCCTCCGGGACCTTGTGTGCCCCAGAAGTTGCTGCGATATTCCTGCTGGGCCGCTGGTAATGTCCTGGCGGGGCTTATTCGGGTCTCTCTTGAATGTGGTCTTATTGAGGCGCCTTAAAGCATTTCTTTATTGATGAGGCGTGGAGAGAAGCGACATCACCCCGCTACCATTAAATCCCTATTCGTATTTCCCTATACGAAAAAAGAGAACGAATCCCAGCATGTTTCGGTTCGAATCCGATCGTCTTTGTTATGGATATATCTATCTCTACGGTCTGTTATGCATATATATATATCTACGTACGTAATAACGCTTTGCCAACTCTGTGGATAGGTGCTCTCCCGCTTAGGCAAGGCAGCAGGGTGCTTAGAGGGGGTCAGGATAGATAGTGAGGTAAGGCAGAGAGCAACGAGGCAGGAAGGATGGCTCGCCTGACATAAGGACCCTTTAGGGGGCTCGACTGATAAGGATGCGCAAGCAGGCTCGACTGTTTTGGTTACTTATTTGAGAGGGGCAATAAGTAAACCCTAACCTTTAGGTGCTCGACCATTTTTTGACTTATTTGAGGGGCAAATAAGTAAATTGAAGAGGACCCTTTAGGGGGCTCGACCATAAGCCCCCCCACCCAATAAGTAAATTGAAGAGGAACTTTAGTTGCTCTTTGGTTACTTATTTGAGAGGGGGCACCCAATAAGTAAACCCTAACCCGACAGGGGGCTCGACTGATAAGGATGCGCAAGCAGGCTCGACTGTTAAGGACCTTTAGGTGCTCGACCATAAGCCCCCCCACCCAATAAGTAAATTGAAAAGAGGAGGTGGGTGATTCTATTGGTAGTTGCGGTAGAAGGCAGGCAGGAAGCAGCACGTAAGTAAGCGCGCCCGTCGTTTGTTATTCTTCTCTTTATTGTGCGCCCATTTCTTCTGCCAGCAGCCGCAGCAGTTCCAGGTCCTGTAGTTGTTCCAGTTCTTGCCTCCGTAGCTTATCCAGATCTTGCTCCTGCGGTTGCCTTTACAGATTGAAACCCACTTCACTAAATGTTCAGAATGGAATGGATGCGACCCCACCCCAGCGAATAAGCTTATTCCTCCGCTACTCGTGATATCATAATGAACCATAAAGGCAAATAAATATGCATGCCTATTCTTTATGGATGGGATAAAGTCTTGTTGGTCATCGATCGAATTTGGACTGCCCCTCTATCATACTCCATGTAATAATTCCTATAAATACTGATAACCCTGTAGCTGTTAATATATATACCCAGTCAGTTCGCATTAGATTACCCAGTCCGCTTTCAGTTCAATCCGCATTCTCCCATTCCGTTTCATCTGTATTCCCCAGTACGCTTTACCCAGTCCACCGTCACCCAGTCGATCGTCCAGTACATGTAAGCAAGGGGGATACCGCCCAGGACACGTATTGTCGAAGAAGGAAGGACGGACCAGTCAATGGATTTCATTTTATACTTTCACCCGGCGGGACTAAGATGGATGCCAGGGGTAGGGAGGTCTTCGAGCGAGATGAGTGGGCCAACGAACGGACGGATCCAGAATGAACCGAGAATTGTGTTTGTGTGGGGTGGTCACCAATTAGGAGTAGTAATTTATTAGTAGATTGACAGACAACATCTTTAAGGGGTGAGGCGGGGACGATAACAGCCAACATAGTTTGAGGTAAGGCGGTCCAACGGCTACGGCACTAGCATTCAGTTCAAGCCAGAAAACATACCGAGAGTGTTAGTGAGGTAACCAATACTTATTTTCTTCTGATGCTGAGGATGGCCGGGAAGAGTGGCCAGAGGCGACGGAAGTTAAGGAAGAACTAGTGTGAGGTGGGCGGTGATTATGCACGGGTGTATATTCACGTATATAACGCTATCATTGCTTGTGCTCTAGGTGAACGGCAGGCAAATGTTACTAGATAGGAGGTGGTTCAAGCAGACACGCCACCTTATGTTCCAGCCATTCCAGCCATGAAAGAAAGACGTTCAGTTCAGTCTACGTGAAATCTATATACATTCAATCCATACCTCAGTTCATACCCGAGAGTGTTTGTGAGGTCACCGATTACCCTTACAACTGCTTATACACCCATGCAGCATGACGTGTTCCCACCGGACCTGTACGGATACACAGCCCTCGAACTCGACCCTCCACGGAGGAACCATAGCCCTTGAACTAGACCTCTAACCTATACCTCGAACTCACTTAACGCTACGGAACAACGCTATGTTTCTACCTCAACGGTATGGAATGAATTAATGAATGATGCGCGTTACATACGATGATTCGCTGGTTGAGGTTCATACGGCATTCTGACATAGCCCCACATAGCTGAGGAACCTTCAACACAGACCCGAGACAGTAGTATGCCTAGCAAGGGGGAAATCAAAAGTAAATTGATCGCTTGCTTTATGTTTATGTGTTGGAAAGAAGGGCTTACACTGAATGCACTAGAGAGATTATGGGAACATCCCACTTATGGGGCATTTTCACTGGTCGTGCTACCACTGATGGGGAGAGGTAGGTGGTTTTTTCACTGGACGGGAAAGGACTGGAAAGCAATGGATAATAACCACTGGAGAGGAGAGGAACCACTGGACTGAAGAGAGCCACTGGACTTAAGCACTGGAGAAGACGCACTGGACTGAAGCACTGGACTGAAGCAGAGGTGGTGGTGGTCACTGGTGGCAGAGTCAAAGAGGTGGTTGTTCACGGGACTGGACTACAACCACTGGACAGCACTGCAGAGGTTTGACTTTGAGGGGCTTACCCACCTAGGCGGATGTGGAATCGCTGGCAAGGAAGGGAATCTCTACCAACACTGCTGGGCTCACCCCACCAATAATAGGCTGGGATCGCTTGCAAGGGATGGAAGGATCTAGAAAGACAGCACTGTATCCCGCATTCCCGCTCTGTTAGCTTATTTCAGTTAAGGGCTGGCAAGAAAGGGCTTGAGATAAGGGCTTTCATGAAGAATGGAAGGAAGGCGAAGCCGGTACCTCCATTCCCTTCTGTTCCCTGGTTCAGTCTCAATGGCAGGAAGGCGAATTTCACTAACGACTCTGGCGAAGTTTGTACGTCATTCTAAGTTGCGTTACAACCTCTACGCGTACCTGCCTATAGATACTCTACTGTATACTGCTAGATAATAAGTAAGTTATTGGGGCACGAAAACGATGCCATACACTTACACTTTCAACGCTTCGAAGGTTGGACCGGGCGTCTTAACTAAATCCTTCCATCCACCACCCACCACCCATTCTCTTTAGGCTAGGTAGGCTAGGCAGTCAGCTGATCCAAGTGACCCTCAAGTTAGGTCAGCCCTCCCCCAACCGCCCCGTAAATGCCATTTCCCGGTCATCTGGCGCATTCCCGGGTCCAGGGTTAAGCCTTGTAGTATCCAGTGGTGTTGTGGTGTGTGTGGAAAGGCCGTAATAAAGGTAAGGGAAGTATAAAGGGTTCATAGATGCCATACCCTCCTATTTTTGGCCTGGCTGAAGCAAGAGGTTATAACTCTTGGTAGTTCGGCACTGTCCCTTCCTAACGTCCCGAATCTCCTCTCCTCTCGATGGCGGCCTTAACAGTCGAGCACCTAAAGGTTAGGGTTTACTTATTGCCCCTCTCAAATAAGTAACCAAAACAGTCGAGCCTGCTTGCGCATTCAATTTACTTATTGGGTCTCAAATAAGTAACTAAAAGGCGGTGGTCGAGCACCTAAAGGTGATGGCGGCCTTATCAGTCGAGCCTGCTTACGCATCCTTATCAGTCGAGCCCCCTAAAGGGTCCTTATCAGTCGAGCCGATGGCGGCCTTATTAGTCGAGCGTGCTACGCACCCTGACGGACCTCGTAGCTCTCTTTGTTTGCCAGCTTCTCCTCCCCCGGTCTAGTCTCGTGATCTTGAGGATCAGGTACTTTTAGTCTTTTCTCAGTGCCTATAAGGAAGTAAGGGTCATACTTCCAAGGAGAATCCAAAGGTCCCGGAGGGGCTTGCGCTTCCTAGTGCAAGGACCCGACAGGGGGCTCGACTGATAAGGAGAGGAAGATCTAGACTTTTGAGTAGTTCCAGGGCTTCTTTAATGCCCCTCTTCTCATTAATAGCATAGCCCCCCATGACCACAAGGAAAGTCATCCTGCCCTTCTTCTTAGATTTGGTGAAATGCAAATTATCTATCTCTACCATCAGCCTGACATACTCCAACATGAATACCCTTGGGGTGAGTAGCCTGGGTAATCTGTAAGGAGCCTATTGGGTTCCATATAGCCTTATCACAGTGAAATCAGGCCCTAGGAACCAATCTCCTCTCTTGAGGGCCTCTCCTAACTGTAGATAGGGCTTAATTTCTGCTGGCATCTACTGGGGGGACTGGTTGTCAATTATGGTGTAAGCTTGGTGCATTAATTCCTTTGAGGGGAAGAAAGAAAGTCAATTCGATCCAGCAAAAAGCATAATGACATATATAATAGCAGCATTTTCTGCTAAAGCGTAATTACTAATTGAAATGCATAATGACATATGCCCATAGCAGCATTGTCGAAAAAAAGAATCAGAAATGCATAATGACATATATAATTCATTTGACTTATTGGGTGGCCCCTCTCAAATAAGTCAAAAAAAGGGCGATGGCGGCCTCTTAGTCGAGCGTTCGTTACCTCACCCTGCCGGGGGCATCCTCTCCTTTATAGTCGAGCCTGCTTGCGCATCGATTGATTTCGGTAACTAGAGAGATAATAAAGAGAAGACATAACTCCATAACACTTACTTTAGCCCATCAAGAAAAGGAGGCGGGGAATACTTACATAAGGCATGGCTCCCAGTAAGGCCTTGAAAGTCACGTTCGGGGTGAATACTGTAAGGCCTTTCAAGGTCCTATTTGAAGGTGAATCCTTCCTTCGTTCGAGAATAAGGCCTTGAAAGGGCCTCCTAAGCCCTTATTTCATGAAAGATTGACCTTGAAAGGTAGGTCTAAGGTCTTATTTTGAAAGGCCTATCTAGTAGGGTTGGCGAAAGGTAGGTCTTATCACCTGAATGAAAGGTCAATCCTTCTCAGATAAGGTTAGGGTTTACTTATTGGGTGGGGGGCTTATGGTCGAGCCTGCTTGCGCATCCTGAAAGGCGAAAGGTAAGGAGGATAACCAACCCTTCTGCTCAGGTAAGTGAATCACCTGAGCTCTGCGAAGGTAAGGTTATCCCTTGAGCAGAGCTCAGGCTTTGAAGGGAATAAATATAAGTAGCCGCCGGCAAGAACAAGTCTTTCGATTCAGCCAGCCCAGCAAGGTGAACCCTATCGGTTATACCCCCCCCTATAGTCGAGGGGAAGGTAGGTCTCGGTATAACCTTGCGGACTCTTCAAGTCATTATTGAGAAACGAAAAGGAAGCCTTTACGGATAACCAATTAATTTTCGAATATCCGAGAGATACTTCACCCAATAGATGGGTACATAAAATGGAAAGATCGGAACACGAAAATAGATCATATACCGATACGGACTACCCATTTCAATTGTTATGGTTCCCAAAATATAATACCTATACGCGTTTCCAAGTTTTGATCGATATCCGCGGAGTTGATTATCCCTCTCGAAAACGAAGATTTGAAGCGGTTTATAATTCACCAAGTACTCGGTATAACCCACGCATTCGTGTACAAACCAGTGTAGACGAAATAACACGAATATCTCCGGTAGTCAGTCCATTTCCATCAGCCGGCCGGTGGGAGCGAGAAGTATGGGATATGTCCGGTGTTTATTCCATCACTCATCCGGATCTACGCCGTATATTAACAGATTATGGTTCCGAGGGTCATCCATTACGAAAAGACTCCCCCCTGAGTGGATATGTGGAAGTACGCTACGATGATCCGGAGAAACGTGTGGTTTCTGAACCAATTGAGATGACCCAAGAATTCCGCTATTTTGATTTTGCTAGTCCTTGGGAACAAATGGCGCGTAGCGACGGATCGGATAATGAATAATCTAGGGCGGGCGAATAGATAGGAAATGCTTGAAATACCAAGCGTCGAATGCGGAAGTTTCGATCAAGATATTCGAGGGAGGGTGGGTGGAGAGACGAAAGCTTGGCTGCTTTACCCCACTCATTTCAATAAGGGAAGGGGTTCGGTTCGAATCCGGACGTATCTGTTATGTATAAAGGTTCCTAGGGGCATATGTCATTATGCTTTTCTGCCATTTCGATTTCTTCCCCTCAATTCAAAATGAGAGGGTTTATCAGGACCTTGAATAAGGGGGGCCTGACTCTTCAAGTAGCTTCGCCTATAACGTTACAGGGCCTTGCGCTGACCAAAGCAGAAAATGCTGCTATTATAACAGTAATTACGCTTTCTTTTCTTTCTTTGGGGGGGGTTTATATATTGCTCAAGGCTGCCTCTAGTTACTTCAATTATACGAGTCGATATAAGGAAGCAACACTTCGTCAAGTGATCTATATATCTAGGGAAAGAAACAGCTAGTTAACCCTCCACAAGGATAGAGTAGTACTCAACCAAGTCATCCTCCTACTATCGCCCTCCTACTATCGCCCTACTACTCACGCTCTACTACTCACGCCCTACAACCATACCTCCAGTTCAAGCCCAGTGGACCCCCATCAGTAAGGGAGGGTACATTCTATCCACCGCACAGGAACGATTGACTCGGCCCAGGGGCCAACGACTAGAGTCTAGTCCTATCCTTACAACCCCCCTATCCTTCCCACTTTATATCCCTCGCCCAGGAACGATTGCCTCAGCCCCAGTGGGGGAGCTGGACAACCACCGCTTATTCCCAACTATAGAAAGTTCCCTGATTCCGAAGAAACAGCAACAGGATATCGGATCTTTTATAGAGCGGGATTCTACCATCATTTTGATTTCGGGGTGATTCTATCTTCAGCTACTATAGTACCTCCGCCAAGCCGGAGAAGGAAGCCTACTGCACTAACCACAGCAATAGATGGGTACTCGGCTGCTAGCCTTACGTTACCACAGGGATACCAGAGTCAAGCCCTTACTCCTACCACTCGAGACCGGGCCCACCATATCTACTGCTCGAGACTCTTCCAAGGACCCTGAACCCAAGGAGCGGATCGGCACTCACTTGCCCTCCCACCAGGGCAGGCTACTAACCCATCCTCGTCTCAATACCCCTTTATGAACAGACAATTCCATCGGTGGTCTGATGGGGTGCTACCACCTACAACCTCACAGATGAAAAACTAGCTCTCTTAATGTATATGCCCATTATTTACACCTACATGCATTAATCTACTTTATGCATGACTCCAAGGTCTTTCTTAACCAACAACAAATGGTGCTCACTCATAAGGTCCGGAGGTCTTGCTCTTCCGAGGGCAAGGAGAAACGCCAAATGGAGGGAAAGGTTTCGTATGGTCTCGTCTGGTCCGTCGTTCCAACAATAACGAACATGGATGGATTTGCTATTCCAAGTGGTGTACTTAGTATCTTAAGACTTAGTATCTTAAGAAGAATCTCCATTTTAGATCCCTGATGAGGAGGAATGTGATTCAATTCATCGGATCCATCAAAAATAGGTTTGACTATGGCAAAATGTCAAATGAGAAAGTATGGGGGCTTTGATTAGTCCTCATTGGATGGGAAGGGGAAACGACGATATGGCTCACTCAGATATGGCCCACTTATATATAGCCTAACTCACCTCACCTGATGATAGTGTGCTCTTCTCTACCCTATGTGCAGTAGTGGAACTTCATCAGAGCGTAGTATGCTCCATTCTCCTCAATAGAATAGAATAGAGTGCAGCAGTTGGTAGTATCGTTTCCTCTATAGAAATATAATGGAGTGGGGGTGCTAAGGACCCCCTCCTATTAACAGGACTCATGCTGGATGTGTAGTAACACCTCTATTGGTGGACCTACCTCATAGATGTGCTCCTAATCAATAAGGTTTTGACATTTGAAAACCACAAAATGAGCGAAGGTTTTTCAATATCGTACCCACCCGAACCAACACATATGGAACCGGGTTGTCTATTATGGCAAGGACGTAGATATGGCGCGATCACATATGTATCATCTTGAGAACGTCTATATGCAATTATATGCAATAATAATATATAATTGAATTATGAACTTGCTAATGCTAATTAGAACTAGTGCCCACTATGATGATAACGACTATTGTGGATGAGAACACTGGTGCTACTATTGTGGGATGACCGGGCTAGCAATGCTTGACCTATATTTTCACATAAACTGACGACGACCTATCGGCGGACTTATTGGCTGATGTCAACCACTAGTAGTGGAAATGGACCTTCCCGATCGATAAGCCAACATTCACTTTGGTAGCTGACATCGATTCGCCGTGTCTCGCTATTAAGGTCCGGCAGGGGCTCGACTGATAAGGACCCTTTAGGGGGCTCGACTGATAAGGATGCGTAAGCAGGCTCGACTGTTTTGGTTACTTATTTGAGAGGGGCAATAAGTAAACCCTAACCTTTAGGTGCTCGACCACCGCCTTTTAGTTACTTATTTGAGACCCAATAAGTAAATTGAATGCGCAAGCAGGCTCGACTGTTAAGGCCGCCATCACCCTTTAGGGGGCTCGACTGATAAGGAGAGGAGAGGAGAGGTACGTTGAAATCAATCAAAAAGTGTTTTCACCGTGTAGAGCCAAAAGAAGTAGGTGCACTAACGTCGAAGGTAACCGTTTTACTCCCATCGGTAGGGATCTTGCTCCCTTCCTGTTCTGGCACTAACCCGATCATCAACTGATACACTGGTTCACCTAACCCAGCCCAGGAACAAAGACACTGACTGATCGATCCACACCTTGCTTTATTCCCTCACGGATCAATCCTCACCTGGCACTCATAAATACGTCTATCCGCTACTAGTACTGACCAATGAACTGGTTTATCCAATCCATGCACTGTATCTATATGCACGGAGGGCTTCAACTACTACTATCTATATAAGCTTTCTATATATCTATATATGTGTATACCGATTACTAATCCGCGTGCCAGTGGAGATTACAGGTCGGAACGACGACCTGCCTTCACTTGCTCTGCTCCTGGTTCTGGCACTCGAATTGGCTCTGCGACCGCCTATCAATCTGGATCTTAATCTTTCGAAACAGGCACTACATCTGGGTCATCCGAAACTTACTTTCTTACGATCATCCGGAACTGGACGTAGATATAAAGACTCAGAATCTTCATATCGTGAAAACTAATAACCACTACTAGGACATCCAACCACCTTAATGAGGGTGCTGGGTCAACTGCTTCAGAACCTGGAACAGCTTGTGCTACTTACTTGACAGAATCTACTACTTAAACTAATTGCGTAATCAACTGGATCCACTGACTCAACTGCTGTTTTCTGACTGCTCCCTCCACCTTAGCTTCTGTCTCTGGTGCTTATTCAACTGCAACTGCCTTTGACTTTAATGCGACCTCTACCCCCCGCCTATACCTCTGTTGCGCTTGTCTCTGTCTCTGCTACTTTACCCCGGCTACTTCACTAGCCACCTCAGTTTACCTATAGCTGCAACAACCAGATAGAGGGAAATGCATGGATCATTACAACCGTACAAGTGATACTCATCGTGGTACAGAAATCAACCTCGTGACGAAGCTATTTCTCATTTTGGTGAAGTTATTGGTAATCTTGGCAAACACCTCGTGAATATCTCTTAGTACAGGACCTAGTGATCATTATTGTTAGAATCAACCTCATTGTCCGTACAAGTTAGACTCCATCATACAAGTCAAACCCATCGTTACGAAGAGAATGATACACTGATCAACGTGAGCAACGCTATTACAACCACCTAAGCACTTATCATTCTGGTACGATTCATCAGGTACAACCGGCCACCTATGCTTCTCGATCTTAGCAATCCTTGGCAATAATCCACCTTGTGAATCTCATTGTGAATCTCATTAGTCAAAGTCATCGTTACGAAGAAAGCGATACTCATGCCATATCATTACATTACGGAGCATGAAGAATAAGTTAAGGAAGCTGCAACTTTGAAGATGTGACCTACATGCGATGAATAGGATTTGAACCTTGTTGTGATTTTAGAGTATTAGGACCTATGAGACAAATTCTAGTAGCGTTGTTAGGTATTCGGTATCTTGCTTTTATTCGATTGTGAATTACGGATGGACTAAACCCCTTTGGAGCGTTGCCAAGAATCGAAGTTATAGGCGTAGCTCGCGTAGCAGATGGAACGAGTGATAACACGACGACGACAGCGCTTCTGTTTCACTAAAGGTACTGGATCTAGCCCCTACGGGGTTTATCTGAGCGTGACTTGGGAGTGGGGTGTGGCGAATCAAACTTCTCTAAAAGCGCACTGGATAACGGAGCTGCTTCCTCACTGGGTAAGTCGTAGTTCGAGCAGATTCAGTTCATGATGCATTTGACCGATCCAGCACCATCAGTAACAGTAGCAAAATCATAGCCTGCAGCTCCGGTTTCATATCCATATGTAGTTCCAGAACCAGCGGATTAAGCAGCGTCTGAACCGGGGACAAGGGCCCTATATTATTTAGGGGTCACTCACTATTCATATGGTGAGGGTTTCATCAGCACTAGTTTACCCTATTCCAGTATCAGATCCCGCGCCTGCAGAAGCGAAGGTGGCAGTATCTGTATAGGCAGGGGTGAATGCAGAAGCTACCGTTTCACCATATCACCCAACATCCTTGCCTTGCCCGGCCTTTGGTCGAGCGACTAATCGTTCCTTCCTCAATGGTGGCTCGGAGTGTGAGGATATGATCGATGGTTTTGTGCTCCTGCCGCTAGTTCGAATATGTTTCTTATCAAGTGATTTGGATCAAGATGGAGGGATGTGGCATATAGCTTAGAGAAAGGTATGGCCCACCATGATTGTTCGATAATGATTTCTATTCTAGTGGGCTATTTGTGAATTGGGTGAATAGTGTGACCATGCCTACGGGAAACCAGAACAAACAACATGGTTGGACAAATCAATGATGTAATCAATAAGTGTGGGTATACCTTGTTTGAAAAGCTCATCACCCCTCATCATCTATTGCTTTGCTGGTGTTCATCTCCTGCCTCATGTATGTCCGTATAAAAGAAAAAGTAGCAAGGCGGATGGGGGGATGATTCGAATAGGAGGTTGCCCAGGCACATCATAGAGGGCAGTTGTATGATTTAACATGGAATGGGGGTTGAGATCATTTTAGGGGAATTAGCCTATAGTGAAGTCTTATCTGATATAGGAATATACAATGATTGTGATGCAGAAGACCATGATAGGATTGGCTAAGGGTGGGGTAGGTAGTGGGATCATGGAGAATATTGGGACAGAGTTGTCTATGATGGGTTTCACAATCATCATCATACCACTGATTCATAGGGTTGGATTCGTGACGCGTGGAGGTGGGACTAGTAACATGAGGGTAAGACTTTAGGACCACATGAAAATGGAAAAATGAGAGATGAACATATTTGATTTGGAGGAGAAAGACTTTAGGGGCGATAAACTAGATAGGGGAGGACGCAGTTGTCGGAGGCAAGATACAAAGCCATCCAGGTCTGTCTCATTGAACAACATTTGGTGCGAGGGGAGGCTAGGGAGGAGAAGGGGAGTAGCCCACGGGAAAAGGATAAGAGAGAGTGCCAATGGGATCAGGGTGATATCTAATATAAGAGAATAGAATTGGATTCATGTCCAAAAAAGGACCACCAAAGTAGGGCAATGGGATTGCTGAGTACAATGATGACATTACAAAGCAGGAGCACTAAAACCTATCAAAAGCAAAATACAGAAAGTCAAGTATGCATCAATGTTAGAGCTTGAAAACCCTCTCCTCTCCTCTCGATGGCGGCCTTATCAGTCGAGCACCTAAAGGTTAGGGTTTACTTATTGCCCCTCTCAAATAAGTAACCAAAACAGTCGAGCCTGCTTGCGCATCCTCTGATGGCGGCGATGGCGGCCTTAACAGTCGAGCGAGAAATCCCTTATGGTCGAGCACCTAAAGGTCCTTATCAGTCGAGCACCTAAAGGTTAGGGTTTACTTATTGCCCCTCTCAAATAAGTAACCAAAACAGTCGAGCCTGCTTGC
>Ga0115842_100261_pt1 | contig 20613 bp, 22 predicted proteins | sample InSIn2SAF170_2_FD_83856 | JGI IMG/M metagenome (GOLD analysis project Ga0115842, IMG submission 83856)
GTAATTGGAAGAAAAAAGAGGAAAAGGGCTTTGTTACAATTGTGATATCAAATGAACTAAAGGTCTTAAGTGTGCCGAGAAGAAATTATTTTACATAGAGTATGAAGAGGAGGAAGAAAAGGATCAAGAAACATCAAAAGAAGAGGATATATGCCAAGACTCAACCCCACAGAAATAAGAAAAGAATCAGACCATATCTTATAAACTATTAGCAAGAATGAACACTCCTCAAACTCTCAAGATATAAGGACAGATCGAGAAGAAAAAGGTGAAAGAAGTGAAATATCACATCAAGAAAGAAGAAATGAATCCAACCATATCTTGTAATTCATTGGTTGGAATTACCACTCCTCAAACTATCAAGCTAGAAGGACATATCAAGAAGAAAAATGTTCAAGAAGTGAAAGATCACATTGAGCATCAAGAAATGAATCCGACCATGTCTTGTAAAGGATTGGAAGAAATTACCACTCCTCAAACTCTAAAGATAGAAGGACATATCAAGAAGAAAAAGGTTCAAGTAGTGAAAGATCACATCGAGCATCAACAACAAGTTCTCCAACTTTTAAAGGATAACGTCACTTTGGTGCAAAATCAAATGAAATAATAGGTAGATCAACATCATAGTGAAAAATGTTTTGATGTAGGTGATTGGGTATTTTCATTGCTACATATAAAGAGAACTATTTATGAGAAGGAAATGTTGGCAATACTACATGCACTTAACAAATGGCGACCTTACCGAATGGGAAGACTCTTCAAGGATGAGGATGTGGAAGCATTGTTTTGTGCTATTTCTATTATCCAACCAGATTGGATAAACGAAGCAAGGGATGAATGGAAGAAGGACAAAGAAGTATGGCCACTTATTCAAAAGTTGCAAAAGGTTCCAATGCAAACAGTATTTCCAGCAATTGAAGAGGAAGGAAAAATCATATTGGAACCTGGAGTAGTCACAGAAACAAGAACTTGACAGCTATGAAATCAACCAATTTCAAAGTATCTCATCAAGTGGAAGAACTTACCTGCTGAAGATTCCACATGGGAGGACAATAATTTTATATGGAAGCATCAAGAACTAATCAAGTATTGAGGACAACGCTTTTTGAAGGAGAGGGGCATGTTAGGCCCCTATACTACTAGTGTAACCCCTTATTGTTATTAGTACAACCCCCTTATTATATTGATGTACCCATGTAGTTCCCATATTGTTAATCTTGTGCCCCATAGAAGCCCACTTATCGGCTCTGATTATGTTATGTCCCCTTAGACTCCTATATATAAAAAAGAGGTATTTTCATTTGTATCATCCAAGAATTGTTCATTTATGTAATGTAAATGAGTTTCCCCCTCGAAGAGGCTGAATTCTAAGGCGTTGATCTATCTTTTCTATCTTTTCTTGAGCTAGTTTCATCACACAAAAGAAACCATGACATCTAGGAGAATAGAGGGATGAAAACAATGGAGGAAACACAGGGGCACTCTTCCAAGAATTCGGGTAAGAAAAGGGGAAGAAAAAGACATAATGTGCTACTGACCGAATGTGGAAAAATCATGATTAACTCAGGTAAGATGAGAGATCTCACCAGCTACTCCTTTACAAAACATTCTTAATGAAGCTTATAACCTGAAACATAGGGGCCTAGGAAGTAAAAGGAAACAAAGAAATCTTAGTAGTAGAATAAAAGAAGAAAAACCATATATGGTTTTTTTTCAGGAAACTAAGTGTTCGATGGACAAGATAAGAGAAATACATAGAAAATGGTTAAGAAAGTATGGGTATCTAGAGGTTAAGGTAGATAACTCGGTAGGAGGGATTCTTGCACTTTGGTATCCCCAAAAACTTAGAATCCTAGATGGGGAAGCGTCCAGGAACTATCTATTGTTGGTGATTCAACCTTTGGGTGATACCAAGACTTACCTGATTACAAATGTCTATGGTCCTCAAAAAATAGAAGACAAACTCAAGCTTCTCACCTCCTTGAGGAGTTGAGAGAGAGATATACTGATATGCCCTGGATTCTGGCAGGTGATTTCAATATGATCAAAAATCTTACAGAGAAAAAATGTGGCACTATAACACTAGGCAGAGACTCCATTGCCTTCTAGAACTTCATAAATAAAATGAGACTAGTGGATGTTGAAACAACAAATGGAACTTTCACATGGAACACAAAGAGAGGAGGGGCTTCTCAAGTTGCCTATAAACTAGATAGATTTATAATCTTAGAGGACCTCCTTCTCACAGGCCTTGACATGTCATTTCTAATCCTTCCCTTTGGAGGCTCGGACCACTGGCCTATCTAGCTTGAAGCCGCTTTTTATGGGTACACCGAGGAACAAACCTTTTAGGTTTGAAAATGTCTAGCTCTCTCACCCTGACTTCACCTGCAATATTGAAAAATGGTGGATGGAATATTTGCCCATTCAAGGAGCTAAAATGTTCATGCTGCAACAAAGACTTAGACACATAAAATCCAGACTCAAATATTGGAACAAGAAAGAGTTTGGTAATATTTTTTAAGCCAAAAGATAAGTTGATAGAAACTCTGGGGGATTAATCAAATCATAATCATAGATGGTTTTACCAAGGAAATGAAAAATCAAGTTGATTCTCTTCAGAAGGAATGGGAAGATAGGTGCTTCCAAGAGGAGATATTCTGGAGGCAGAAATCAAGAGTGTAGTGGATTAGAGAAGGGGAAAGAAACACAAATCTTTTTCATAAATCAACTTTGGATCATAGGTCACATAATAGAATTTCAAAACTCATGTATATTCAAGGGAAAGAGCTTGTCTCCCACAAAGAAATGGAATTTTTCCTAGTACGACACTTCCTTAGCATTGAAAAGAAGCCTCTCTTAGATAGATCACAGTTCATTAACAATTTCACAAAGTACATTCCCAAGCTTGTAACAAGGGAAGAAAATCACAATCTTAACAAGCCAGTGTTTGAAGATGACGTTATTGAAGTTATCAATGAGATGAAAAATGGGAAAGCTCCTAGCCCGGATGGATTCAATGTGGACTTCTTCAAATCATGCTAGAAAATAGTCAATGCCTCTTTCATAGCTTTGATTCCAAAGTAGGAAAAATCTATGACACCAAATAGATTCAGACCCATAGCTTTATGTAATGTGGTGTACAATATTATTTCCAAAGTGATCCCTAATAGACTCAAACCCCTTCTTCCAGCTCTTGTCTCAGGGGAGCAAAATGTTTATGTGGAAGGAAGACAAATTCTCAATAACATCATATAAGCTCATGAGGTGGTACACTCTCTTAAGAGCAATAAGCAAGTAGGTATGATTATACAACTTGACCTAGCAAAAGTTTATGACAAGCTAAGCTAGTCTCACATCAAGGTGGTGCTGAGAGCTTATGGTTTCGACCACAACTGGATTAGATGGGTTATGGCCCTAGTATCCACGACTAGTTTTTCAATCCTTCTTAATGGATCGCCCTGAAGAACCTTTATGCCTTCTAGGGGTCTCAGACAAGGAGATCCACTCTCACCCTTCCTCTTTGTGCTCATGATGGAAGGGCAAGGTAGAGTGATAAAAAGTGCAAGTGCTGAAGGAAGAATCCAGGGACTGAAGCTTACCATATATGGAGTTGCTTCAACTCACCAATAATTTGTGGATGACACTATGTTGCAGGGCATTCCCTCGGTCAAGGAAGCCAAAGCTTTTAAACAAATCTTGAACGACTTTGCTATGGCCGCTAGTACAGAGGTAAGCCGTGACAAATCAAAAGTTTTCTCTTTTATCACTAACATTTCTATTCAGAAAAACCTTACCAAAATTCTAGGGTTTCAAAGGGATAAGCTCCCTTCTAAGTACCTTGGAATCCATCTTACAGATAAACCTCTAAGTAGGGGAGTGTGGGAGCTGGTAATTAACAAAATTTAGGATAGGATTAGGAAATGGAGATGCATATCTTTGAATTTGGTAGGGTGCCTTGTGCTTACAAAGTCTGTCATATAGGCCATACCCATTTTTATGATGTCAACTCTTCCTTCTCCTATAGGAGTTATGCAATAGATCAGGAACATTCAAAGAGATTTTCTTTGGGGAAAAGGGGAAGAGAAAAAGAAATGGGCTTTGGTAGCTTGAGACAAGATTTACAAACCGAAGGCCCATGGTGGTTTGGGGCTTCATGACCCTAAAACCCTCAGCAAACTTTCTGGTGCAAAAATTTGGTGGAGGTGGCTTAAGGAATCAGAAACCCCTTGGGCCAAGCTTTGGAAATAGAAATATGAAAATAATTGGTAGGTGAGGGATCATATCTAAATGTCTGGGCTTATCAAGGGCTCCCACATTTGGAATCTTGCTTGGGAAAATAGAGACATTTTCTAGCAGCACAGCTTCTGGGAGATCTGAGCTAGGAACTTGGCAATATTCTGGGAGGACAACTAGCAGTAGGAACCAAACTTGTTTAGGGAAGAACTAACCGCTCTTAAGAATGAAACTGACAACAAAGGATTATGCATGGTAAGTGACTTCTAGGATTAGGCAAGGAACAATGGTAAATGGAGAATATGGAAGGATCTGGGATACAATGAAGAGAGCCCTTTGAAAGCTCAGGCTGGGTCTCTTACTTGGGACTTGGAACAAAGGAAGATTTTGGTATCATCCTCATCTGACCAACTGAGATGGGGAAGAAACACATAAGGTAAATTTAACCTCAAAGAAGCTAAATTAATAGCCCTAGGGTTTGATTATCAAAACCCTAATAAGGTATGGAAGGACCTTTGGCAGCACCAACATTGGATGAAAATAAAGCGGTTTATGTGGTTGGTTCAACAAAAGAAAATTATAACTTGGGAAAATATTCTAAAAAGGGGTTTTATTGGCTCATCCAAATGCCATCTATGTGGTTCACAAGAGGAGATGATGGAACACTTACTCAATCTCTGCCCTTTTACCTCTACCCTATGGGAGTGGGTGGCCTTAATCTTTAGAAATACTAATAGGGACAGACTTAGAATTACCAACATTTTGAAGAATTGGAGAAAAGACTTCTCAGACAATCAATTCATAAACAAAGCTAGGACTTTGGTTCCAGGCTTTTTAATATGGGATGTATGGAAAGATCGCAATGGCAGAATTTTCAAGAATAAAATTGGCTCAACCCTGAACATTATTGCACAAATATTAAGACAACTCAAAGACAATATTGGATCCCTTTTAGGGAGACCTACTGAGGACCCTACTCTGCCCTAGGATGCTCGTATACTATTGCAGTTGGGTCTCCATTCACTAGTTCCCTAGAGCATAAACAAGGGTGTGAGCCAGATAAATGCTAGTAAAGACTTCTGGCAACCTCCTCCTCATGGTTTCTTGAAATTCAATATAGATGGAGCATCTAAAGGTAACCCAGGGATGGCTAGTTTTGGAGGGGTCAACAGAGATGAGCAGGGGTGCACTAAGGATATATTTCATAGTCATTTGGGGACTGCCACTAATAACATGGCAGAGCTCATGGCCTTAGAGAAGTGCCTGGAAATAATGATCAAGTCAAATTTACATAATGCCATCATTGAAGCAGACTTTGAATTGATCATTAATGCAACCAAGAAGATAAGCAATGGAAAAGCATTGGGAAAAGTTTCAAAACATTTGCGGATTTTGTAGGTCTTTCAGCACATTCATACCCCCCTACAAACCCTGAGAATGGTTAGCTTCGTTCGTGTGCGAAGAGAAGTCAATATGCTAGCTAATCGTCTAGTGAATGAAGGAGTGTTATGCAAAGAAAGTTACAGTAGGTATGCTTGGTATTCGACACCCTTGGGAAAATTGCGTGAGGATTGTCAAAGACAGGTGGCCAAAGACATGGAGAACTTCCAAACTATTAGGAATGAACAAGAAAGAAGACTAGTGGAAGCAAGAGTAAGCAGAAGAGAAAGGATTTCTTAACCATTGATCCCTCAAAAATGCTTAAAACAGAGATTTCTGCAAGGGAGGGGCACTTAGTAAATAATAGGCTTCTTAGCAGGTCGCCGACCACAGATCTTGATAGCCTTTGCCATTGAATGGCTATCAGGTGGGAAAGTGATCGAAGGTTAACTATTCAAGTGGACCTGAAGATTTTTAGATCAATGGTTCATAATCTTCATTGGGTCCATAAAGAGGGTAAAGACCATGCAAGTTTCTGATATGATATCTCGGAGGATCATCAGATGAACAGGGACCTAATCATATGGATATCGGGTTCTAAAAGTAATCGAAGGATAAGTCTTAGACTAGACTCGAGCATTTATAAACCAATGGCTCGTAATCCTTATCAGATCTGTGAACTGGGTAAAAGGGGTGCATGTTGCTGAGGTGATAGTGTTCGTGACTATCAGATCTTATGAGATTTAGATCGAAAGGATATCGGGTTTCAACATGGGAGAAGGTTAAGTCCAAGAACGAACTTGAAGTTTTATACTTTTACAATTTATTTACCATGTCGGCACCATAAAGCTAGTAAAGGTTGTGCATATCTCCGAAGTGATTTCTTTAATGACCGTTGGATCACTGACGGTCTTATCAAATGGCCATCAAGTTGGATAATGGGCAGAGGTTTAGATGTAAGATTTAGGTATAAGGTTTTGAGTTTGTTTTGGGTTTGTTTCGGGTTGTTTCAGGTTAATCTTCATTGGGTTATCCCTTATTGGTATTTACACTTGTAAAGACATGTAATATATATAATTTTTCTTAATTAGCACGTGCATGTAACAGTTAATACTCCCTAGATTAGATTCCCTGCTCAATTAGTTTAAATCACGACATGTGATAAATAGGGTTAAGTTAGGTTTATTTTACATTTAGTTCACAATATTTATGAAATTAGAATATGTTTATTTCCTTGTACTTTATTTCTTGCAATAGGTTAGGGTTTCCATTTCAAGCAGTTTATTTCTACAATTAGTTTAGGATTTGATTTCACCAAAGCAGCTATGTTATGTAGTTCCAAGAGGACCATGGAAGCCTATTCAACCTAGTATGATGCAAGAAACTAATTCACAATTTCAAGCTTATGCACATCCATCTCAAAGTAATTGGAACACACCCTTTCCTTGGCAACATTGGCCATGTCAACCCAAAAACCAATCTTTGCAACAAGGTTGCAAGGAACTTATGGAAGCCATCCAAAACATTCTCAATATTTCCTCAATATCATCCATATCCAAATCCATGTTGTCCATATCATTCACCTCCACCACAACCACAACCCTAAGCCCAACCACATCCATCTCAAATAGCCATTCCCACTCAACTACCTGTACCACCATTTCCAAACCCACATAATGAAGTAGCTCAACCCACTTACAATGTTGAGGTACAACACTTCCAAATATCTCTTTTATATCTCAATGGTGTTCATATGAGCTCATGAAGAGTATTTAAAAAAAGAGATTCTCTTGATACCATTGAAGGACAACATGTAGAAAAAGAAGATTCAAAAGAGAAGATCAAAGAATCATGGGCTGCACTTGATGAAGAGAAGACAATAAAAATCAGAGATTTAGAAAGCTCCCTCATTTTTACCATCAAATCCTCCATGTGTTCAAGAGAACAATTAGCAAAAGGAGTAATATTTGAAGGTCATGGAAGAAGAAGACATCCAAGAACAAATTCTAGTGCACGATTTTCAAGAAATCAATGTCCATCACCTTTAGCCAGTTTTAGTTTTTCTCGAGATTCGTGCATCCATTGGCCAAGATTGTTTTATGGGGAGGTTCATAATGATGATGGCAACATTCTTAGAAAATTTCATGTCAATCCATTCTACCATTTGGGAGATATGGAAAAAACAACTCTACTACAAGAGGTTGTCTTGGTTGTCTTTCAAAAAAAGGGAAAAGAAAAAGGTGAAAAGAATATCAAAGGGGCATACCAACTGCCTACCTTACCTACCACTTCATGACCACACTTTCATATCATTCCAATACATGTTCACCCTCAAAGTAGAGGAAAGATGCAAAAATTCAATAAAAAAAGCTACAGGACATCCTGTTGTTTTCCTGTAGGAAATCTTGTAGCAGCCTATTCTGGAACAAAAAGAAGCTCCAGACCTAACCTTCAACACAATGATTGAGAGAGAGTAAGCATGACTGCAGGAAAAAGGAAAATCCTCTAGCACTCAATAGCAACAAAGGAATCCAACACCTACACATAAAAAATAAGACAGTCCATCAACAAAATAAGATTAAAAAAACCAGTCATGAAGATGTACCTAAGTCATGAGAAGCACAACAACATCAACTCAGCAATGACATGCATGTATCTCCAACAACCAATAGGTAGGTACATGTATGAAATATTCTTGACCTCTTCTCTTAAGCATATTATAGTTAGAAATTCATTGTCAATGCATGAGAGATGAGGTTTTATAAGCTAAAGATCGGTCAACAGTCTTAGTCGCCTTCAACGAGTTAATTGCAGTTGACTTCTTTACGCATGCAATGTTGAAAATTCAAAATTATGAAGGGTGATGATTTCAAGGAATGGGGAAAACAGTTAAAAGACTAAATTTTTGCAAAGGCCAAGTCACCATAGCAATCCAAGCCCTCCATCCACTTCATATTCACTATCTATGCATCATTCATCCATTCCATTTCATAATTTCAAGAACAAATGCTACACTCTGTCTCACTCTGATTTGTTTTTGAGAAAAAAACAAATAGAGCATCCTCTCCATTTTCACAAACCTACACTACTCCCTCTGAGCCCTGGAGTCATCCTCCAAACCCTCTAAATCATTTCTCATCACTCCCATACAGTTAAAGACACTGAAAGAGAAGGAATCGTTGCTATAGGAAGACAGAATGTTGCTACAAGAAGGAAGAAAGGAACAAATGGTGCTAAAAAAAAAAAAGGTAGTGCCTAAGAGAGACCTAATCAAAACTGAGAACTCCAAGGCCATTAGTCAATCATCTAGGCCACAAGAGAGAAGAAGAAGGCAACAAAAGGAAATGAGGCATTCACCATCAAAACAGAACTCAAACTACAATGTTGAAAAGAGGCTTTCCAAGAGGTCTCCAATCTCTTTCTAGCTTTTGTCCAAGGCCTAAAAGATGTTTTGAAGGTTTCAGAGGTGTCCAAATGGTGGAACAAGGTAGCAGAAGGTTTATAAATATGTGGATTGCCTTTCCAAACTGAAAAATATTCAAGAAACCATCTTGAATAATGGGAAGAAGGCAAGCTAATGGTCTCTAGAAACAATGATTTTTCTATGCACAAATTGATTTTTGGGCTTGTCCTTGTAGAACTTATAACCAATACTTTTAACAGAAAGGACTGAGGAATGCACAAGAGAGAGGCCACGAGGGATGAATGAAGCACAATGAGGTCACTAAGTTGCTCAGAGGATGAGCAACACTTTCAGCAGGGGGTTATGATGGGACTCTAAATTAGACATAAATTAAGGTGCATTCCTCTAAATTAAACATAAATTAAGGCCCATATAACCATCCTTCAGCATATTAAACCTATATTTTTGCATTAGATAATGTACTTTTAACTTTAATATGTTCATTAGGAAGGTTTATGAATAATTTCATATTCGTGCCTAGTATTATTTATTTTTGTGGAATATAATGAGAATATTTGGTAGATTATGAAGATTTGGAGGAGGAGATAATTTAAGGACTTTATCCTACCACAGGAGGATCAATATTAAATAATAAATCAACAAGATATTATGGAATTATGGCATAGATTGTGGAACTCCAATGATTGAAAAAATCTAGCAATGTGTTCCCTTCCATTTAATGCAGATTCCTAGTATTGGGAATGAGATCCCCTAATCAAGGGATTTTGGTGGGGAAAGATTCCTCCTTTCATGGCGAATGATTCCTAATCATTTTTTATAAGTACTAAGTCGAATTTTCCTCTATGTGTAGATTTTGATTAGTCTTCTTGTGCAGAGAACTCATATTTTTTCATCTCTATTGTATTTTCTTACAGGGATGTAATTGTATTGGTGAAAATAATGAATATTAGTGTCATTTTTAGCTTCTAAATATTTTTCTCTTCCATAGGTCTTTTATTTTCCTTGGGCTTGGCCATCTCAGGAGCCTAAGAGCCATTTTTTATCATTTACTTTTCTTATTGTCACTTCTTATTCACATGCATCTCTTGTTCTTGTTTCTTTCTATTTCTGCATTTAGTATTAATGATTTCTTGTTGTAGTATTGTGTTAAATGGTTGATATAGTTCTTTTGCAGGATCACAAGCATTGTTTCATCCTTGGAAAAGCTTTGGAAGGTCATAGTGATCATTTAGCTACTTGGATTAGTTTTCTTATTCCCAAATCTAGATTTCTAGAACTCCTTTATGGCAAAGAACAATAAATTTATTCTATTTTTTAGAGCATGATAACAAGCTTAAATTGAGTTGGTTCCACTTGAATTAGATCACAAAAACATAATATTTAATAACAAAATTTACCCCATTGCATTTTCACTTTATTAGGTTAGGCATTTGATAGATTTACTAGCTCACTAGTTCTCGAATTTCTAGATTTTAGACAAGTAATTTTCCATTATTTAATAAATCTTTTCCATGTATAGATGAATTTGTGGATATATGAAAACAATAATGTTTGTTGTTGTAGAAGATTCTACATTGTAGGGAGACCTCATCTCATTCGCCTCATCCACCCGTGGCAGAAAATCCACTAAAGTCTCAATCTGAATTCTTGTTTTATAAGAAAAAAATGTCATTTCCGTTGACCAAATCTACCCATCTTGAAACCCTTTCTTGAGTTTTGGGTAGTGTCCACCACTTCCATGCCATATTCTTACATTATCCACCTTTCCAAAGTGTTGTTCCACCTCCTATACCACTTCCTAAGCTTTCGGTCTATTCTTGTAATAAAATAGGGGATCCTATAGGAACTAGTACATCCTGTAGGAAATCATGTAATGGTCTGTTTTGAGACTGAATTGAGAAAAATCATCATTTAAGTTGGGATTCAGCCTCTTCTTGACCTCCAAGCCATCAAAACCATTGTACCCCTTTTCCTCCACATTTGTCTCCCTTGCCAAAGAACAAGGAAAGATTAGCATTTACATTTATAAAATGAAAAGATGAAGAAAAATAGTTCTTTTTATTTCTTAATTAGCACATGCATCCAATGCTTAATACTACCTAGATCAAATTCCATGCTCAGTTAGTTTAAATAATCACATGTGATAAATACGGCTAAGTTAGGTTTCTTTTACATTTAGTTCATGATCTTTATGCAATTAGAATATGTTTATTTCCTTTTACTTTATTTCTTGCAATAGGTTAGGGTTTCCGTTTTGAGCAGTTCATTTTATGTTGTTAGTTTAGGATTTGATTTCAGTACATGCACTCCATTACATCATGAAAACAAAGTAATGACACATTGTATGCTACACATATATTTTTGATACCTATTAAGTTTGTATGAACCTAGGGTTGATAATTAAAGTTGGTAGCCTTGGAAGTTGCAACATTCTTGTTGCAATACCGACGCTCATCAGGAACCAACCTCTTATCAATGTAGGCCACCACTTGCTCTAGCCATTTTTGTACCTTTCATACACTTTTCAAACTAAAAATAGAGGCAAATACATATACAGAGAAATAGCAATCTAGTTCACTGTAGAAACATGCTTCTGCTCTTGGTTCTCTACTTTTCCATAGGCTCTCTCAGCCTCACACAACAACACCCTATGCTCTTCTCACTACTATATATACTCTGCTCTCGACCTTCTATTCCATGTCTCTCCGCACCACTTTATTACTGTCCAAAAACTTGGTCTAGTTGAACAACTCTCATGCACTCAACTCTACTCTCTTCAGCACATCCAACATTGTTATCTTCCCCACACAAATCTATAGCAATCACTGGTTTTGTACCTCTGTTGCACTTTACTCAATGTTGTCTCTGCTGCTAGTTTCCACACCACCTGAGTGTACCTCTGTATGACACCTACATACTGTTGTTGTGTCTGTTACTTGAGTTATGTCATTATATTAAACATTAGGATGGGATTCTGAGTGAACTCTTTATGTGATCCTCCACGCTAAAAATTTAATCTCAGTCCACTTGCCCACTCTGGTAAGGCTCTCCATGCTTATTAAATTGATCACAAAGATCAAAGTGTACTCCAACATGACTTTGTTCTTCCTTTAATTCTTTGAAGCATGCAAATAAGAGTAGTAATCACTTACTTATGCTTGAGACAGTGTTGACAGTGCTAGACCCACCAAAATTCATGGGATAACCCTAGTATGAAGTCCCAACTAGACCTCACATTGTTTGGTGTGGGTGTCCCATATGGTATGATGGCCTGGTTTCCATTATCTTAAATGTTTGCCTTAGCTCTTACTTGTTAGCACAGGAGATTGGTCTTCTTTATCTTTGAGTAGTGATGTTCACATGCCCGATGATTTATAGTGTTACTTGTGTCAAGGTCCTTTCACCGGAGAGAGGAAGGTTGGGAGTGAGTCCCAAGTCGGATGGGAGGAAACCCAACTCTGCTAGTAACACACAACACAACAAGGCATGTGCAGCTTCTTCAGGGGGGGAATCCACACGGATGTGACAGTCACAATACACAAGGGAAGATATCATGTACAACACTTAGTGGACCATTTGGTGAGTGTGATGGTCATTATAGCAAGTTTACGTGAAACATTCTATCTGATGTTTGGGAGGTGACCAACATGGGCAGGACAATGTTAATAACTTATACAACACATTTTCATTAGTATATATGTATTAGAATAATTGAATAATCCAAATGTTAAACACAAGTTAAAGCAACATGTATTACAGGTGTTCAAGTTGAATCTTACAAATAGTTACAACACATGTGAAAACATGTTGGCCTGTCAGCAAGATTTTGAATTAAGTGAAAGTTCCAAGACACATTGATACACCATATATCACTAACCCCATGGGCAGGGCATTGGAGTCAATAATTACTCCTCAAAGAAAATATTATAGACTCTCAAGGAAATGTGGGAGAAGCCAAGGTGAAAAGTCCTTTGTATGTACAAATGAGGGGGTATTTATAGCCAAGGGTGAAATTGCCCTTGCGACTGTTCAACTTCCCTCATGATTGTTTGACTTCCATGACCTTTCAACTTTACATGACTCTTCATATGACAAGTGGGTCTCTTGGACTTCCACATTACATTACATTGATTGACTGTATAGTCCACAGTAGAGATGTGGATGACATGACTCATGACAAGAATCACCATGACAGTGCTGTTAAATTCATGTCACTACTAGTGTGCATGTTGAGCTGCAATGTTGCTGGGTGATGGATGTCCTCATGGTGTGTCACAAATTTACCTACGCATGGCAAGGATTCTTTGATAGTCATTTTGTTCGCTTAATGTTGCATTCACATGTTTCTCCTTGCTTATATGTTGGCATGCTTGACAAGTTCGTCCGTTCATGAAAAGTGTATGTTTGTTTGTCTATTCATCTATGAACACATCTTCGCATGTTCATTTGTTTGTTCATTTACGAACACATCTTTGCATGATCATCAATTTGCGTGCAAATCTCTTTGCATGCATCGTTTGTTCATCTGTTCACGAACAAGTCCTCTTTCATGAACACCCCTTGTTCATCCCATCCGTCATTGCACCATGTTTGTTTGTGTACCTGTATCTGCAGTCACTCATGATGAGACAACATCAAATCCATAAACCTCCTAGTATACCATGATGCATGATCGTTTCAGATGCAGGTGATTGGGAGAGAAGGAAAGGTTACAAAACTATGCGAGGCAAGCTTCAAGATGGGATGGAGGCTTTGGGCACTGCTAGTGAAAAATATGCAGAAGTCACTGAGAGATGGTGACAGGCAATCTGGGTCGTTAGTCATTATCTGTAGGGTTTAGCTCAGTTAGAGGACAAACCTGTGCAATTTTTGGGAGGAGCAGTCCAAGCTACATGAAGGCTGGGCAGACATGATTGACCAATGGTGCAAGTTGACAAGTACGATGCTTGTGATTGATTGTTGGATGACCATGACGATGCCTGCGCGACAGTGTATATGACTCCGTGTGTGAGGGCGACAGATGTTTACATAGAAAACACAACATGTACACACGAAGTGAAGACCTTGTGTTCGACCAGAACATGGTCACAAGTGTGACATTGTTACCAACATGAAAAAGATATTTGTTGAACGATCAAGCAAGGTGGGTGCGAAGACTCACACGAGCTCACAAGATAAACCTGAGTGTGTGTAGAAATCAAGTAAAACTCTCAAAGGAGGGTAAAAAATTGGATGCAGGCCAAAATTTTGGAGGGTGTTGTAGCCGCTACAATATAAAAACTCCATTATATAATATTGCATGTAGTTGTCCTCATTTTCTTGACCTGACTATATTTGATAGTGGCCATTACTCCACCAACTAACTCTTTTTGCTTGCATTTACTTTCTAGCTGCTGACCCATTCGTCCTTTCACTTTGTATTGTAGTATTAGAGCCATAACTTGTTGGGTGTGGAGCCTGATTATCTTCTATAGTACCGCCACATTGGACCCCAGTTCAAAATGGCCGCCCATAAAATAATTGCTGCAAGGGGGGTCCGGGGGGGGCGGCAGCGACTTTTGGGAGCCCCCCCCTACGGGGGGTTTCGGGGGCAGCGCCCCCGAAGCTAAAAACAGCTGGAAATTTTCCTTGTAAAAGTATTATAATTTCTAGTCAATCTGGTCCGTTCATTAGGCGGATGATCTGACGGTAGAACTTATGTTTATTTTAGGGTTTTTTTCCCTAGAAGGCAACCCCTCTCTTTGTATGAGGGTATTGTATTTGAGGCTGTGATATAGATGTGTATTCTGTGAGCGAGAAATAGAGAGGTGAGACTGTGAGAGAAGACAGAGGATATTACAGTGGTTTTGTTGTAGGTTGTGTCTCTTCATTTTGCTGGATAATAGAAAAGGAAGGACTGGCTGTTCGGGGTGGACGTAGCCCAAACTGGGTGAACCACGTATATCTGTGTCTCTCTTGTTTTGTGTGTTTTCTGTGTTTATATTTCTGCAATATTTTATGTGTTCCATTGCTCCGTAATATATAATTTTCTAACAATTGATATAAGAGCCGAAGGTCTATTTGGCTGATAAACTCGCAGGAAAGAAGGGTTCCTGGTTCTAGTGGGAGCAATGGCGGAAGATGGTAAGTTTAGGGTCGAGAAATTTAACGGCCAAAACTTCTCGCTGTGGAAGATGCAGATGGAAGATTATCTGTATCAGAAAGATCTATACCTACCATTGGGCGGAAAAACAAAGATGCCGACGAGTATGAAAGACGAAGAATGGAACCTTCTCAATAGAAAGGCACTCGGAACAATACGGTTGTGCCTTGCTGCGTCAGTCGCTTTCAACATTTCGAAGGAAACCACGACAGAGGGTTTGATGGAGGCGTTGTCGAAACTATATGAAAAACCCTTGGCCTCAAACAAGGTATTTCTTATGAAACAATTATTTAATATGAAGATGTCGGAAGGTGGATCTGTTGCAAACCATTTAAATGATTTTAATATAGTTACAAGTCAGTTAAGTTCTATAGGGGTAAACTTTGATGATGAAATTAAAGCTCTGTTATTCTTGTGCTCATTACCAGAAAGTTGGAATGGTTTGGTAATGGCCATTAGTAACTCCGTTTCTGGATCTAGTACTTTAAAGTTTGATGATGTTTTCAATGTTATCCTTAGCGAGGAAATGTGACGGAAAAGCTCCGGTGAGACATCGGGAAATGCTTTGAGTGCAGAGTCTAGAGGAAAAAAAATGGAAAGAGGAAAGAGCTCAGGATATCGTAGTAAATCAAGGAAAGGCAGATCCAAGTCTAGATCGGGGATAATGTGCTGGAAATGTGGAAAGAAAGGACACCTAAAGAAAGACTGTAGATCTCAGAAGGGAAAAGAAGGAAATGCACAGCAAGAAAAAAATCATGAAGCAAATGTGATAGGTGAGGTGTTACAAGATGCTTTGATTCTTTCTTTCTAAAATATTACTGATTCCTAGGTGGTAGATTCAGGGGCCTCATTCCATGTCACACCTGATAAGAAAAACTTTCATGACTATGTTCAAGGAGATTTTGGACAAGTTCGTCTGGGTGATGATAAACCCTGTAAAATTGTTGGAATGGGTAAGGTTCTTGTAAAATAGTAGAATGGAAACCAATGGCTACTAAAGGAATCTTAATTTTTAGGGTTACTCTAAAAGTGTTACACCATTCTTAAAGGTGTTTCAAGTAATGTGAGTTGCATGGTGTTTTTATTAGCCTTGGTTGTTCTACGATAGATTGACACATTCTAGTTAGCTTTCTAATGGATTTATTGACCTTGACTTGATGCTTATGTGGAAATATTACTTGGAGCATTTGATACCTATATGGCTTAGTAGATTTCTTCATCATGTGTGCACATGAGGTTGGTTTCTTGCATGGGAGGATGACTTACTTTGGAGGAGGGCATTGAGCCCTAGATGGCATGGGGAAACTTGTTTTATTGCATGGAGGCTTGTAATTCACTTGAGGATACTTGGGTTGAGGAATGATCTTATAAGTAGGGTGGAACTTGAGGTGCACATGGCTTAAGGATTGTTGGTGAAATTTTTTACCATTTTGACCCAGGGTTCGACTGCAAGGTGCCAACAAAGGGCCCATGGTAGTCTATCATATCACCAACATTTTAAATCCTTCACAAGGGAAGAAATTCTCACCCAAGCTGTGCTAAGACTTACAAGTGTTGTGTTGGAGTTTTGGAAAGTAACAAGATTCATTCCTTTAATAAGAATACACATTAAGTACATAAACACTTATAGATCTTCAAAATAATCCTTTCCTATAACTAAATAGATGCATAAATATAAGTTTAATAAGGCTTTAACAATTTCAAAGGGTCATTCAATACAATCACAATCATTCATAAACACAATAAATCGATCCCTACAATAGTCTTCATTATATAAATGTAGGTTGACTACATTACAATCTAGATCCAAAAAACTATGTGAGATCTCTTTAGAACTAATTCAAACTCCAAAAACTATGTAAGATCTCTTCAAAACTTCATTCAAACTCCCATTACATGCTCAAAATATGACAAAATTACAGTAATACATCATTGTAGAGATTAAGTCTCATTCCAAAAGCACGATAACCCTTCTCTGATCTCTCTCTTGCAGTTTATTTGATGTGGCTATATATAGTTTCAACCTCATGGATATTCTCAATATTGAGTGACATAACATATTGAGAATACTTGATATGGTACACTTAACCAGCTTGACGATATTTATCCGCTTGGTCCACATTTTCTTAATTTCTTCAAACTTAGCATCTCAATCCTGATTTCGCAACTTTGATGAGTTACAATGTAACTGTTTAACTTTTCTTACTTTCCAATTTCTTCTTTTTGGTGGTGTTTTCTGGCTAGGTTAACCATTTTATTTTCCACTTGCATTTCTTATTTCCATGGATCTTTTATTTCAAAATTGGTCACAAAAATGAAGGACCCAAAAATCCCTTTCCATAGTCTATTACCTCGCCCTCGAGTCAATCCTTTTCTTATGCACTTGGTCCTTCTTGTGGTTGCGCAATTTATGCTAATGCACTTAGTCCCTATACAAATGCTTCTCCTTCAAACAAAGGACCCAATTTCGGAACAATTTCCAAAACCTAGCCTCAAAAATAGTTATAGATAGCTATTTCATCTTTCCATGTGGTAAGCAAGGTGGAAGCCTTATCAACGAATTACATAGTTGTTTTTGCATCAAGTTTTTTAGGATGTGCTACAAGCAACTTTTTCCATTGAATATCAACATCAAGATTAAGTTTTCATAACCGCATGTATTTTGATTGAGTGTTAGGCTTAAGGTCCCTAATAGTGGTTTTATCCTTGTGGGACTCCTCTTTTAAGCCATAAATTTGTTTATCGATCTCTTCAACCTAATAGAAGAGATTTGGTTATTGCGATGGGTTTGCGGTAGTAGTACGATCCTCCATGAGCTTATTACTCTTCTCTCGCAACCTAGAAAGATTTTTGTTGTGTTTAATGAGAAACCTTGACCAATCCTACACTTAGAAAATCATTTCTTGTGAATCTCCAGTTTATTGTTGAAGTGTAACTCTTAGTGTTGGGATAGGGTCCCCAGGGTCAGTTTTGGGGTTAGTTTAACCAAATTTTTTAAAATTTTTGTAAAGAATGTAAAGTCTCCGTGAAATGTAGATGCAGAGTGTGCAGCTAGATAAGAGTCAAAGGGGCTTTAGCCCCTTGTTTGGGTAAGTGATAGGTCAGTTTTGAGACTCACCATGGGCCATGGGCCATGGTATTGTATTGGAAATGATATATATTTGAGTCATAGCAATTCTAGAAGAGAAACTAAGCATGAAGTAGACAAGTCAAGATAGAGATTATTTTTGGCAAGTGCTAAGGCAGGAAGGCTTTGCTTCCTGTACTTAGGCGAAAGAGGAAGGCTCCTGCAGCTGAGTGTGTAGGAGGCCTTGGTAAGTCACAACTGAGTGCGAGGACCCCTACATCTAAGTGCGTAGGGTAGAGAAGTTTGTAAATTGAATGTTGGAATTGAATAAACTCTGATTTTTGGAGAAATATCTTGCCCTGAGTATTATTGTTAATTCTGTTTATGTTATGTTATGTCACTCAATAATATGTTTTCTATGGAAAAATGTGTAAATGTTGCGTGAATCTATTGAATTTATAATGTTTATCCTGAACTAAGTAATTATATGTTTTCGTGAAGATAAGGGTTAATTTCATTATGATCTCTGACAAATTGGATAGATTTGTGCGAAGGCAGATCTAGGGCTATTAATTAGTGTGTGAAAGTGGATAGTTTGCCTATTTAGGGTCTATAAATTCTAACCGCAGACCTTTGCAAAGGTCTGGAGGTTGTTTTCCTAGAATGATAATAGCAGGCCATAGAAGGATATTGATATGCGCAAAGGAAAATCTAAGCAATAAGAGCTTAAGGCCACTTATCACACGGTCTCTGGATGTAGAAACCTAGTTCTAGAATCCCCTAATACTACTTCGGGTGAGACTACAGCCTTCACTATGTAGATTGTTGCTGAAAGGGCCAGTAGTTAGGGTTTTGTTGGTTGGCACAAACAACTCTAAACATGAGTCAGGCCCCCTTAAGCCAACAAATGGTTTTGTTGTCGGGACTGAGATCTATCTAAGAGATGTGTGATATATGGTTTCCTACGAATAAAGAGATTGATAAGTGGATTGATTGAAACATGCATGTGTTCATGGCTCAAGAGAATAGGAGCCCTAAATTATCCAAGGAGCAATGGTTACAGATATTTTTGTATACAGACAAGACCGACGTGTTCTTTTGTTTCTTCCATGATGAACTACAAGAGTGGTTTTCTAAATTGGTTGATAGTCAACAGATGTGGAGGCTTGATGGTCCTCTAGTGTGGACACCTAAGTTGGTATGATGTCTGGAAGAATCAGAAAGAAATATTGCTTGGGTTGTGGATCACTAGATTGATCGCACATTGGGAAGTTTTGTGAATTATTTCACAATCGATAGAAATATCAACTATAGAGAAGCATAACAAAGGCTCTTTAAAGGACCGTGAGTTAAGTATTTGAAATATTAAAAAAAATGGATTAAAATGTTGTTATGTGAAAAGAAGGTTATGCTGTTACCTTTATGTTTGGGGCTACATGAAGTGGGAGATTCTTTAGAAGGAACAGAGGATCAAGCCCAGAATATTGTCCACTCATTGAACCCCCTTCAAGCAACGACGAAGGGAAGGTACTAACTACCCCACGAAGTGCATTTCAGTTAATTACACAAGGTATCTCGAGGATACCTCATCCATCTACTCCACCTCCCTTACCACTCTACTACTCTACTTAGGAAACCATCACTTTCCTTGAAGGATCCAACCTTCAAATTACCACATTGGACTATGTTTCATATATTTTTAGACAATATCCACCTCTGTTCAACATAAGAAACATCAAATCAATCCACTGACTTTGTCAATATAAAATGGTGGCACAAAGTCATCGACAACATTATCAACTTTTTCTATACACCAAAAGGATCAAATTGTCGCTGAAAAATCTATATAAATCAACAATCTACATCCAATGGAAAACACCAACAACATAAAAATATATACACAACAGGTCTCAGATATGAAATCACTGTACCAATAACATCTTATAGGAAAGAAAATATGGCTACTAAACCAAAACAATTTAGTGAACCATAGTACGCTCCTTCTCATCATAAAATCTTAATCTCTACATGCAAAACAAACTCTGTCCAAAAACTAGCAGTAGCATAGATATTGTTGGGTGTGGAGCCTGATTATCTTCTATAGTACCGCCACATTGGACCCCAGTTCAAAATGGGGGCGGCAACGCCGCCCGTAAAATATTCGCTGCAAGAGGGGTCCAGGGGGAGGTGGCAGTGACTTTTGGGAGCCCCCCCCGGCGAGGGTTTCGGGGGCAGCGCCCCCGAAGCTAAAAACAGCTGTAAAATTGCCTTGTAAAAGTATAGTAATTTCTAGTCAATCTGGGCCGTTCATTAGGTGGATGATCTGACGGTAGAACTTATGTTTAGTTAGGGTTTTTTGCCCTA
>Ga0115842_100263_pt1 | contig 20538 bp, 20 predicted proteins | sample InSIn2SAF170_2_FD_83856 | JGI IMG/M metagenome (GOLD analysis project Ga0115842, IMG submission 83856)
GAGGCCGATACGCTCCGAGGTCACGATGGTGGAGGGGTGAGAAGGAGCCGTCGGAGAATGGTAGAGGCGAGGAGAGCGCAGTGTTTGAGGTGCATAAATCCGCCATGCTGATCCTGTCAGTACATAAAAGGGCAAGTTTCAGAAAAGCTCAGTCTAGCTCTCAGAAAAACTAAAGCTAATCCAGCAATAGAAACAGCAGAGACGGTCTCTTTAATGGAAGTCATGGTATCAGAGCGAGCGGCCAACTTGTGCTCAGACGTAGTTGTAACCCTGGGGACAAGAGCGCTGCCACCCAGAGTCTGTTGTGGGTTTGTAGATGCGTGCCACGGTTCGATTTACCAGAGATAAACTGGTCCACTAGCGAGTTGTCAACCATAAAATCGTTCCATAACTGCCTTCGCTAGAACGTCTTGGACTGTCCATCTTTCAATACGTCAAAGTGCAGACAAGTCGGACTTCTCTAGAGACCGTAAGGTTGCGCCTAGGAGCAAGCATAGCCTTATCCACATCTGTCGGTAGTGTGTTGAGGATGAGTTCAAGCACCGGAAGATCCGACGCCCGAGAAAATGAGCGACATCAGTCTTCGTGCTGGTTTTAACCCGAAAACCAAGTCATGGAGGAGAGGGAGCAGCTTTGAATGCAACGAAACACTATTGATCATATCGCGCCATACACAAATAGTGAGTGCTAAACAGGTAGCATGAGTGAAGACGTGGCACATTTGATTCCAGAATCAACAGTAGCTGGACAGCGAAGGCACTGCGGCCACCAATGGCTCTGTGGGACATTTTTGAGACACAATTATCTCACCAGACCTCTTTTCCGACCTTAGCACAGTCGGAGTACATAGCGCTTTAAAAGGGTCAATCGAAATTACCGCGCTTGATTGATTGCACGGCATGCGACTGATCATCACTTGAAGTCGGGATGATGGACAGAACGCGCAGTCGAAAACAGCATCAGTAACCACGGCCGAAGGTACTTTTGAAAGGACTCCAATTTACTGTTCAGGTGGTTGTATAAGTACATTGTGTACACTGACTGTCGAGACCGTGATCATCAAGGAACCACTCTGACATCGATGAAGGTTAGTTGAAGGTTATATCTCTGTCTGTTCTGTCAGCAAGCTTTTGTTTCGTTGATGCAGATCATTGATTCCATCGTTGGCTTCGCCTTTTTTCAGGTATTCTTACTCCTCGGCCTCCTCTGTCCGGAGCGTGCTTGGGTGTCAGCTCAATACGGTGTGAAGTCCTTGAGCACTGGCACCACTCGGTTATTAGGCCTAGTGCATGACACGAGATATTATGCGCCAACTGCAAATGATGGAAGGAAGCGAGAGCGTGGGGGCGGATGGTTGTCAGATTTACCTTGCGAAATGAATTATTGGCGCGCCAGCCTGATCTCTATCTTGTGCACTGCCAGGCTTACGAACGCGGAAAAGTGGCAGACAGCGCTGATACGGTGTACGTATTACTGCTCGACGGGTATTGACCCTGTTTCCAAAGTAATACAGATTTCTAGACGCGCGTGCGGGGAAGTATTTATGTAGCCACCTCAAGCGTGCGTCGGTTCTTCGATCGACAGATACAGGCTGTGCTACAGCTCCTGCGCAGCGGAGACGTTGACGTTTTGTCGACTGACACTTTCACATCGGCAAGTCTGACTGCCTCTTCCGCCTCTCTGGTGGAATTCGTTAGTCCACTGGGAACATGCGAATAATCAAGTCGTAAGGCTGTCGTCAGTACGTATGATGGCTGCACCCAACAGGAGATGAAACAGGATATGATTATTTCACTGCCCTCAAGTGACCAGTTCGCGCCAGTCTCGGCACACCATCACAACCATCACGCGTACCTGTTCATATTCATATGCGTCACCATGGATCTCTATCCGCCTTATCTCTCTGTACAGGCCGCTCACTAATATCATCCGTCCTGATCCGCGAGGGTGTCCTGGCCACATAAGCCTGCTGCTGCAGCAGACGTACCTGCATCCTGCACTCCAGGCTGCAGGGCGTGAGGCCGTTCGTATAATCAATACTGCTTTGCGACTAGATGATCCCAGATCTGTCTTCTCATGTCACCGGTCATAATCCATATCGTTTCTGCCATTCCTGTCACCGCCCTATCCATTTCACTCCGATAGTGGAGGTGTGCCTACCGTGTCTCACCCAATGAATCATACAATTTTCCTTACTCAGCCACCCACGCGGCTCTACCTCCGCGTGTGTGGGTCATGCATATAAAGTCATACTCTGTTCCGATCCTCTACTGAGAGATTTCTCGAACTCTCCTAAAGTTACTTGCTTTGATCGTGTTGTTCTTAATTTTCCTACGATTAGCTCTGTTACATTGGCCGGCTCTAAGCCGGGCTCGCTGATGGCCGCAGATGCTTCCAAGCCTTTCCTGATATCTTTCCCTCCGTTCATTGTCACTGGCTGTCAAAAAGAAGTTGATAAGCCGAAGCCGCCCACTATGCTTCGGCGTCCGCTTAGCCAACATCAGCGCACTTACTCGTGGCCACCCTGTAACCAGATGCTGCCTAAACACAAGAAGGCGAAGCATGAACCTCTGCCAGACATCGACGAAGATCCCTTCGCTCACTTCCTTACTCCTGTCACCAAGGATGATGACCCGTTTGACTCATTCTCTTTCGACGCCGGTATCGAACCCGAAGAACCTGCTGTGTCTAGAGCAACCAAATTCAAGACTGTCCTTGAGAAGAAGTGGGCTCAATATGTTGCGCGGCATCACGTCCTCCTGCATGCTATGTTCCACGAAGACTTCACGGCAGGGGATTATTTCTCTACCAGGCCACGACAAGATAGGCAGCGGCGCAATGCAAACACGTTCTACCATATCAGTCCGCCACCAGCCTCGCCCCTAGCTCCAATTATCAAGATCGTCACACCAGAAGACGTCGAGCGCGAACTGGCCGCTGAACGACAATCGGGCAATGCGCCTTCGCGAGGCCGTGCCCCAGATTTGCTCGCCGAGGCCGCCCAGCACCCACGTCGGCCTCGTCGCGCAAGTCGCACGCTATCCGGACAGCGCCACTCGTGGCGGGAGCCCAGTGAGGATATCTTTACTGTCGTAGAAGAGACCGAGCCAAAGAGCAGTGCCGGTCAAGAGGGCAACAATTCTGAGGAGGAGAATGCAGACTTCGACGGCAAGAGGCCGGATAGCGGGGTGTGGTTGTTTTGAAAGAGCAAGACTGTGACGCATATGAGATTTGCAACAGCAGTGGCTGATGTCGAAGGCGTGGACCATCGGTGCGCTCGGGCTCGCAGCAGACTCTCGAGTCGGTCCACAAAAGCGCGGTCCTAGAACTTCAGCATCAGCCCGCATTACCAGACTGAATTGAGCGTACAAGCACCACTCCGAATCGAACAAGGCGATTTTTCACACATCGACACTGCATACAGTTGGCGCAAACCGGTTCTTTAGATCACCTAACCCATAATCACTTCTCCCCCCCTCCGCAAGCGGCGGCCAAAGGCGTGGACCAATCAACAGCGCTCGGATTCGCAGCAGACTCGTTTTCCCCAGAGTTGGTCCGGTTTAAGGCGTGGTCCTGGGACTTTGGCCCACCGCTTTGCGGAGTGGACTCAGCACCCGCCACCAATCGCGGTTTTTGGTTTCTTTTCCTCCTGTCGACATCGGACGGCGTTTTTTGCTTTATATACATGGTTACGCCGCAAGGCACGGATGGTCTGTTGTTCTTTTGCGACACAAGAGAGTGGGGATTTGTAGGGATGGGTTGCTGGTTTACTGTCTTTAGTGGGTGGCATGTTGGCGATGACGTGGTGAGGGTTGTTGCTAGAAGTTAGCTGAGCATAATTTGCGATAGAGCGGTGCGGAACCAGATACAATCGAAAGTGCTTCGATCATTCTTGCGTCACGATCTTTCTCTACGGTGACGTCGTTCAGCATGTGCGTGGCATTGAGTCTTCAGGGCATCATGAGACAGGTCACGTCTAGAGGCATAAAGCACTTTTTGTTGATAGTTGTAATGTCATTTGAGTCCCGCTACATCTCGACAAAAAAGAGTCTTGCCGATGAGGTAGCTATGAGCTATCGTTAAGAACCAGATAACGCCGTTGTCCCAACCCATGAGTATCCGAATGTTCATTTCGTAAAGCAAAGCAAAGCAAAGCATGTCTACTACCCAGCACCACCCATCCAAAAGCTATATCCTTAGCCGAGTATGATCAAGCCCCAAAACGCCGTGCACACCCTGGCAGATCGTCGTGAAGATGTGCAAGAGGTGGGAAGCCTTTAGGGGCTGAGTGAAGGCCCTGACGATGGTACTGACAAGAGGCTGAAGACGTTTAGCCACCGAAACCGTACAGGGTACGGCCCTGGCGCTTGAGGGCGTAGACGACGTCAAGGGATGTGACGGTCTTGCGCTTGGCGTGCTCGGTGTAGGTGACAGCGTCGCGGATTACGCCCTCGAGGAAGGACTTCAGGACACCACGAGTCTCTTCGTAGATCACTGGAGAGGGATGCATGTCAGTGTATGTCCATGATGGGTTGCGTGAAGGTGATGGAGGACCGGAGATTGATGGCAGGAGGAAGAGGCGATGACTTACTAGCCGAAATACGTTTCACACCGCCACGACGTGCGAGACGGCGGATGGCAGGCTTGGTTATGCCCTGGATGTTGTCTCGTAGAATCTTGCGGTGACGCTTGGCACCACCCTTGCCGAGGCCCTTTCCGCCCTTTCCACCTGTAATGAAACTAATCTTAGCATGAGGACTTCTTGAAGTAGAGCTAAGCGACAGCAACGGTGAGGTAGTGATGAGATAACACGAAGGTGAGGTGGTCGTGAACTTGGTTACATTGTGGTGTGAAGAGCAACGCGTAACGCGTGTTGCATGGGTGAGATATTCGCCACGCGTCGCGAAGAACCTCAAAAGAGGTGAAATCGCGACCGAGACGGCAAGATCATCAAAAAGATAGAATGCATCTTCTAATAAAGAGATTCAAGTTCTTACGTCCAGTCATCTTGAGTTAGTTAAAGGATTTGATGAAGTGTGGAGGTTTGTGTGTAAATTGAGAGGGTTTGAATGTGGTTGTGGTTGTCGTGAAATGGGCAGTTTCGCAAGTGATGAAGAGAGAAAGAAAAAAGGAAGAGAAAGGAGCGGGCGGGGCAGTACTTATTGAGCGGCGAAGGTAAAGCTTGGCGTGTTGATGGAACCGAAACAGCAGGCACCAGGCGAGCAGATGATTAAGCTTGAACATCAATTTCGAGCAGCTGGAAAGGAGCAGCTTGAAATGCTCTTCTTTTCTTCCCCCCTGTTTGCCGCAACATCGAAAGAATTACGCACGGGCCACACCCGTTTACCGATATTTTGCCGGGTAGAACGTCAACACCTCACGATCACACTGACCTTCTTCACGTTATAGAACGACCACAAACCTTAGCGATGCCTACTGGTCGACTTGTGGTCACTGTGTACAAGAGTCTACATCATAGCTTTCGTGTGTTTTGGCCTTGCTGTTCCCATACCACTAGGGCTCTGACGGTATTCGACATACCTTCCCTTGTCACAGCAGCCTACTGGCGAACCTCTTCATTTAGTTTCCATGATCAAGCAGTTGATATTCGAGCCATGACTGCCCTGAAGTTCTCACCGGTAATCTCTTTGGCTAGCTGTAAACCCACCCGTGCCTCAACAATGTTTAAGAATTGCGGCACAGCATCCTTCGAGGCTGAGCAGATGGTCACGCAAGAGCATCGGTAACCTAACAATCGTTGACACCTCCGCGTTCATGTGTGCAACTCGCTCGATCATTTCCTATCGTGTTCAGTCGTATCATGACCACTTGCAACCTGTGGTGTATTAATCTCTTGTCTTCCGTCCTCCAGGGCTCCCGTAAAGGAGATGGTGTATTCTGAGCGTCCCATCTACAAGCACACGACCAGGGATATGGATAACCCAACCGTTTTCGAGCTTGAGAAGTTGTCAGGCAGCTCCCAGGCTGATCCCATACGTCTTGGGCGAGTGCGCTCGCTCGACAAGTACCCTTCAGTCCCTCGATACGGCTATCAAATACTAACCGACCATCAGCTGTGCGATGTCATTCTCGAGCCCTTCCTTGGCAGCTCATTTCTCTTCACTCATTACGAATATGGCTCCGAAAGAAACAGATGCAGCTGAGACATCTACAGTCCAGACAGAACCAATAGCGGCACAAGGAGAGACCTGCTGCATCCATCGTCATGGTATCTTCGAACCGTGTCCCGACCTTGCTGCCCTTCCGGTCGAGATTATCCGGCAAATAGCCATCCACGCAGGCTGTGAATCTGTGTTACAGCTCATGCAGGCAAGTCAAAGACTAAGGGAAGCCTGCAATGACTGGACTGTTTTTAAGAGTCTTGGCAAATGTGCTCCAACTGTTGGCAATGCAACGTCGAAGTGTACTTGCGGCCCAGACTCTGGGCGATCCTCTATGTTATACCTGAGGCATTTCGATATCGGCACATGCTTCTCTTTCCTGGATCATATGAATGCTTGTAAGCTCCCGTGCTCTGGTATCGTGCAATGGCTTCCGTCCTTCATTGCATCTCATCACCCGCTTCTGTTGGCCACAGATATTAGAAGCCTTCTGCAACATCTCGACAGAGACGACCCGCAATTACAGCAGCTGCGGGCTTTTTGCATAGTTGCCCATGTACTTTCAGACGTAGCCCCAAGGTGCGGCAACGTGCAGGACGTATACTCCAATCTATCGCTGCAATACGACAGCTCTCTCAGCAAAGGTCCACTTGGCTTCTTGGGGCACCCTATAGCACCACCGACAGCCTTGGTGCACGAGCAGACCACAAATTACACCATCGGATGGCCAAATGTCAAGCTCTCCGGCAACGAGCTCGCGGATCTTTACTCTTCGGTATACATGGGTTTGGTCTCTTTCAGCGTTGAGCTTCGTGTGGCTATAGCTAAGGAACACATCGTTCTTGAGATGGACAGGGGCTGGCCGCAGCTCGAAGGCCAGAGCAAGCGCTGCAAACACAGGAACATATGGCCCCTTCCGCCAAAGGCATTCGACATCCCCTTTCGCGCACTGATGCGGACCCTTCCACTTGGCAGCCCGGCGTCGACATTTGCAAACTACTTCAACACGAGCCATCTTCTGCCTATGACGAGCCCCGAATCCATTGAGGATGGGACTTGGGATGGTCATATCTGCACGGACCCAATGTTCTGGAGCCTACTTTACGCTCACGACCGCTACGAAGGAATCAAGGATCCGAAACGCGCATCGTTCTCGCAACCAATCCGCGGCATGCGGATCACAGTCCGCGAGGACCACGAAGCAGTCAGGCCCGGCGTCATTGTGCTGAGAACCTCCGGCCATTACGATTTCATGCATGAGTCCTACCACTTTGACGCCACCCTCAGGCAAAGCAACGGCGTGCTCGTCCTGACTCAAAACAGAGGATACACGGTGCAGTGGCAGGGCTTGATGACGCCTTTTGGCATTGTTGCCGCGATGGGAGATCGACGCTATACGCCGGCGCGCCAGCGAAGGCAGGTTACGAGCTGGATGTGGTTGTGGAAGAGTGCTTGGACGCCGGGTTATCATGATGCAGGGAAGGATGGACATGAGGATACGTGATTCCAGGACGGTGTATGCGACTTCTTGCGTTGTATTTGACGATGACAAGAAGCCTCTCCACCATTGGGAACGAAGAACTTAGAAGCTCGAGGACGAGGAGGGGAAGAGAAGAAGAGAGCTAGACGGCATCAGGATCTTGAGATATGACAGGACGTCCTGCGGTTCAAGGAGGGGCTATGAGGTTTGAAATTAGAGGTTTGAGAAGTAGTTGATTTGGTTCTATTCCGACATGGTATCTGCAAGAACAGTAGTATCAACTTTTGTACAAGGGACAAAACATTACGATTATCCAACTCTGCCCCTCACCTACAACCTCCGCGCCCATTTGACTTCCGTCTTTCCGTGGCTGTAGCTTTTCGGACTCGCTAGTAGCTTGCAGCCTTCCACGTCTTACCCTCTCATAGTCCTCCTTTTCCCAGCCTTCCTCTGCTCCTTCTCCCTCTCCTTTTCCAAGAACTTCCTCTGTTCCTCCGCCCCTAGCCCTTTCAACTTCCTCTCCCTCTCCTCTTTCTTCTTCTTGTCCTGCTCCAGCTTACGCTCCTCTGCTTTCTCTCCCTCGTCGACGCGCTTGATCTTGCGCATCTCGTCCTCGCGCGTCTGCCGCACACGGCGCATGACTTCGGGACGGAAGTGTGCTTGCGACACGAGGAGGTCGGGGAGACGCAAGAAGGCGTGGAAGAGAGGCGTTTGGGCAGAGTAGTCGTTGTTGGAGGGCAGGCGGAGGGAGAGGGAGATGCGCTTCTTAGGCAAAAGCTCGTCAAGCCTATGCTCCCATATTAGCATATTCTCTCTTCGACACTTGGGAAGTCAAGAATCATGTACATACTTCTTCGGCTGATCCATCGGCATATCAGTAACAACCAGCGCCTCCAAACTCTCCCCCGCTGCCTCGACAGCCTTGATCATTTCTGGTGTGAGAAGAGTCTCTGTAATCTCGCTCGCCTCACTCATCACCGTCGCCCACGCCGGCAATTTCGGGTGATCCTTCGTGCTTGTCAGACTCAGATCGTAACGCTCATCTCTGAGCCTCTTCATCATGTCCTTGTGCACAATGGCCCACACGAAGCCATCGAAGCCGCTCTTCTCACTCCCTCGGCCTTCATCCCCCTGCCTCTTGGGAACGAGGTCCTTCTCGTGGCCGTCGAAGGCGTAGATAGTTGCTTCCATCCGTTCCTCAGTCGCGGGCATGGAATCGAAAAGGAAGCCCATCGCAGCCTCGCCATATTGGATTAGCGGATTATACCGCTTCAGCAGCGTGAGTTTGATGTCTACAAATGCGGTGTTCTGGCGTCCGGTTGCGTAGGTGATGTATTCGTTCGCGGCCTTCTCTTTCAGCAGGTCACCAGGGAGTTCAGCGCTTTCACTCTGCACATCCTCCAAACCCGAAGCTTTCCGTCCTCCGAAGCCGACAACGGCAAACTCTTGGGAGAGGATAGGCGCGTGAGATGCCACCCATTGTTTGGCCTTTTTTCTGTTCGTTCGTGTGCCCCAAATATGTACCGCGACGATGATGAGGATGAAGGGGATGATGAAGGCTTCCTGCACGAAGTCGCGGGGCGAGGTGCGCTCCCAGACTTTGTACCAGCGGGTGTAGGGTACGTCTTTGCGTGGTTGCGCCGGGTTCAAGAAGGAAGTGAGACCTGAAAGTCCGCCTGTGGGCGCCGCTGCCGTTGAGAGGGATGAAGAGGAGAAGGCGTGCGAGGGTGCTACCGCGGGGGTTTCTGAGGGTGCAGGGGCGCCGGCAAAATCTGCGAAGTCTGTCGTACGTTGTCAGAATATTGAGTGAATCAGGTATGCGCGATGAGGTTGCAAAGTACCAGAGTCGTCGGTGGCAGGTGTAGCGGAGGAAGGTTTTGCGCCGCCGAAGAAGTTTTGGAGGGGTTTCAGATAGTCTGCCATGTCGAACTTCGAGTATGGGTGCGAGTACAGCTTCTGGCAGAGTCTGATGTTCAATTGACCTGCGGTGGTAGGGGATCGCAGGCAGAGGAGCAAAAGCAAGTGCGGAGTTTGATTTCTAGTGCTCGGGATGAGATGCCACGATGCTTGGGAGCTCCAGGAGCCGTATCCCCACGCTTTTGTCGCGATGACGACCCACCACGAGCACTTTTTAACACGAATAGTCAATCTGCATCGAATATGCTCTGGCCTTCAGAGTCACACTCATGAAAGCAGGACATATCAATCCTTTATATGGTCCTTCGCTTCTGAATTTTCTGATAGGGTGTCGTGTTGGATGTAGCCATGTTAAGCTCCGAGAAGACGATCACTGTGCGAAGCAAGACAGACAAGGGTTCGAAACCAGAGAAATGTCAATGGACGTCTAGCCGTCAATTCTCAACTGTACAATGATGACCCTTGCGGAGCCTTCCCGCTCCTTCAGGGTTCGTTCTTTTCGAATGAGCTCAATACTACATGAGGCTAACCCTTTCCAAACCAAGTCTTGTGTCCCTGATATCCGCCGTCAGCATGGCTTTCCAAAATCAGGCAAGGCGATAGGGATCTTACCAGTACTAGGCGGGACATCATGTACATACTGCCTATAGGGAATGTGAGAGCCGATCATCAAATCTACGCGATGCTTCACGCGGAACGGGCCTCACCTGCAAAACCTCCCCAAAGCATCATTGAGTATGGTATGAGCAGGAATTGGCTCTTGGACGTCTGTAGTGGAATTGTATCAGCCTCTATATTCCGGCCTTGTTTGCTCGCATAGCTCAGTCGCCAATGTAAACTTGCTGCAACACATTGGCAGAGTAGTGATGCGTCGTATCTTCAAGCAATCCATTGTGATTGTACGAATTGATTCGGCGAAGGGTAGACTGACTTGCTGCCATTGTCGCTTGCCGTCATGGCCTTGAAAGAGTCGCTGGTAGTACGGAACACGATTGACACGATTGATCCAACCCCATCTGTAACAGATACTGTCAGCGTTTTGAACCAAGCAGAGCTTCGCAATTGAAAGCATGGTGTGAGAGCCGTGAATCTTAGTGAGTGCTTTGTTGGGGAGCCCGGGCGACTGACCGTGGGCCACGAGCGTGGGGAGGAAGTTCTTGTTCGCCAGCCATCACGAGTTATGAGATGGGTGCAAACGGGTCCGGTGATTCGAGGGAATGTGGTGAAGAAGGAGGATGAAGTGATGGGAGGTCGTGGTCGTGGTCGTGAGAGCTTGGAGCTAACGCCAAGCCGCGCTAAACGCTGCCTTCTCCTTCTCCATCCGAGTCTATCTCTTTGCCCACAGGAAACAACATCATCCTCAATATATACCCGTCGAAGCCAATTGGCCCTCCACTGGAGTACCACCTGTGAAAGTCAAGGGCAGTTAGAGGGAATACAGCTTCCAATGTTTGATGCGCACGGCGCTCCAAGGATTCCTCGCTAGGCCTTCTGCGCTACGAACTCTCCGCCACACGCTCGAACGCCATGAATCTTCGACTGCCTCCTGCCTTCGCCGACGCTTATGCTCGGGGACAGCAGCCGCACGTCGGCTCGCACGGCGGGCGGCACTGAGAGGCTCTCCAGCTGTCGTAATCAAAGACTCCCATTCCAAGCGCATTGGTGTCTCTAACGTGTCGAAAACGCCCCGAAAGGAGGTGAAAATTGACCTCGAGCATAAACACAGTTCCAGTGTGTGTACTTTGCCGGCGGACCATTCACTAGTCAAATCCAGGTATGGCGTTCAGCTTGACGCAGTACAATACACGGATGGGATCAGTGGTTGGGTGAAGCGTAGCAATCGCCGTCATTCGTCAAGAGGTTCAAAGGAAGAGGTCACGACCGGATTCGGGAGTACCGAGGACTCTAATTTTCGCTACGTGCAGGGCTATCAGCCCAAAGTCGCACCCGAGGACCTTGGCCTGACTGCCGTTCGCTACGTACAGGCCGATCAACCCACAGTCAAGTTCAAGGATGTTATCAAAAAATATGACAGAGGCCTCGACGGGGAGAAATATTGGGCTTACTTGCTGGCCGAGCGCGAAAGGCTGCATGGCTTGGCTGGAGTTCAGAAGACATGGCAGGAAATGAGAAGCAATGATGTTGACTTGCCCTGCCATGGGCTTCACGCACAAATGCTTTGGGACGCATTTTCCCGGCATCCAGAGATGTTCAACGACATCTATTTGTATGCCATCGATCTCCAAAAGAAGACGGGACAAACATGGAATGGCTTGTATCATGCCATTGTCGGTCACGCGCTCCGACTCGGTTCAATGGACGCTTTGAAGTGGCATCGTCGATTCTACAAGTGGTACACCCCTACTTTCAACACTACCCGGGGTCTTGTTCGGGCTGCGATCAGCTCTGCAGAATCCCTCTGGGTGTTCAAGAAGATCTATCATGCGACGCCGGTCGACCAACGCTTCGTTTACAACAGCCTGTTACAGCTGCTTCGCCGGAACAAGCAGTTCGACGGCGCTGCGCGATGGCACAGGTTCCTTATCGAACATGACGACCATCCTAAGAACATAATCTACGACTTCCACAGCATTGCCCTACATAGTGAGACTGTTCTTACAGGGTCCAACTTGCCAAAGCAGCATGCGGGATTGCCCATCGATTCAGACCAGGAAGCGCGAGCTGATCAAGTGCGTGCCGGAGGTCACGAATCGGGACACGTACCCGCCGCTTTGCAGATGGTAACACGTATGTTGGGGATGCCGAGAAACACAGAGCCTTCCGACCTGAGCGATTCCTTTTGCGCACGGTTGTTCGCCACCACTGCATTTCCGATGCACTCTGTCATTCAAGGCATTGCCATGTTCAACGTAGAGCGCATTGGACCCCTGACACTTCGAGAATTAGCTGTCCGTGCGGGTTCCGCTGAGACTCTTGCGCAGAAGCTCAAAGTTCTAAAAGAAAATGGCATTCGTCCAAGCCAGGACACCTTTTCACGACTCGTTTGCAAGCTGACTGAAGACGATCGACCTGGAACACTCATAGATTTTCTTCGTAGCGATCATCATCCGGATGTCTTTGATGATGAGCCTCTCGTCAGACGTCTTCTTGCTGCATATATCGATCGACAAGAATGGCAAGATGCACATCGCATGCTTTTAGTTCTCACTTTCTCCCACCAGGACCCGGAGCAGGAAACTTGGAACATCATTTTGCGTCATCACGCTGAGAAGAAAGACACGCAGAGAGTGAAGCAAGTGATGCGGGATATGGAGCGAAAGAAACTTATAGTCACCCAGGAATCTCTCATCTTTCTCCGCCTGTGCACCCTGACGAACCGCCGAGATGGTCGAAGGCCCTCACAGGAGCAATCTAACGACGGTGAAAAGCAGCTACTGGTCATGATCAACGTCATGCAATCTTCGGTACAGAAAGGTGTACGTATAACGTCAGGCCAGTGGCGGGAAGTCATAAAACGCCTGGGGATGACGGAGCAGATCGACGAGCTCCACCGCCTGCTCCTGTGGCTCGCTGAGTGGTATTCCAAAGCTGACAATGTACCCGGGAAGTCCCGCTTCGAGGTTGAGGCTACCAGTTGGCAACAAGGACCGGATTACCTGACCCAGTCCGCTGCTCGCCACTCTTCTGGAATACCTAGTCGCAGTATTACTCACCCGCTTCGAAAGATATTCAGACCTGTCCTCATCCAGGCCATCATCGAGTGGTCATTCAAAACCGGCTTCAGAGATATCGATAACCACTCCCCGCATGCACACGTCACACTCACACATCCAGTAAACATTCCACCACCTAGCCAAACGTATCTCAAGGGCTTGGTGTTCCTATATGAGCTTCTGAAGAAAGGAGTCTGGCTCTACCCTGCGACCATACAGCGAGCTTTAACGAATAGGCTTTGGATCCTCTACGCCCCCGGTGTGTCTGACAAGCCTGCGAACCGCCGAGCACGCAGTATCAACCCATATACTCTTGAGCAGATGGTATATGAAATCAAGAGGGCATGGCCGCACTGGAAACTGTTTCCAAATGTTGACGAAGAAGCATTGCACATGCTTTCAGCGAACAGCGCCCCCACCGAGAACGCCGATATGGACGCTCCCCACCATGGCAATTCCTCACCAAGCCGCAAGATCCAGTCACATCTTCCCAAACTCTATGAGCCCTCGGCCCCCCCAACCGATGACTCAGCTTCCATAAACAACGCTCCCGGCGAGTCACGCTCGAAACCTAACACTGACGATGCGCGATCACCTACACTGTTCTCGAAGGACAGAAACGCAACTCACAGTCGTTTACCAAGTCCGCAATACACTCCTGCTCGCACTGCTACTTCTGACCCCTCCGCTGCACCCAAACCCCTGACAGAGGCCGCACACCACCGCGCGCTTGCCGAATTAGCAATCGCCGTCTTCGGCCCTACGCCCCTCCTTGCCGGCCGGGGTAATGCTCGCCTCGCTCTGCGTTCAAACCGCGGCTCATCACCACTCACTCTTGACAGACGCTTGAACATAAGGCACAGACGCACAAGGATGAATGCCCGCCTTTGGCCGCAACTGATACGCGAATGGATGAGAAGGAGAGATGAGGGTGCGAGGAGGACGAGTTTCAAGGGGCCAAAGAGTGGTGGGCAGACAAGGAGGGGAGCGAGCCAAAGGGAGCGAGAGAGGAGGGCGGTGGATGGTTGGGTGTTGCATGGAGGTAATGAGGCAAGGGTGGAGAGGAAAAGAGGGAGCTGATCTAAGAGCGTGGGTTGAAGCTGACTTGTTAGCTTGTGAACAGAGGTTCAAGGTCGAGCTTGCATATTGTTCGAAACCATGTACGATACAAAGATCCGATTGCGCCTGGCATATACACGTTTCACGCATTTCAATACACATTCCTTTCTTGGAGTAAGCCATGACCTTCGTGGCAATCATTCTGGTCGGTTGCGAACATGGCTCTCCCACAATAGCTGTATTCGAGCGAGCTGGTTCTCCCGTCGACACGCGTAATGTTGCTGAGAAAATCAGATCCCGGAATCTGTGCTCGAGCAGTGGCATGCGGTTTGTTCCTGGTATCGACCATCATTCAGGTTTCTGCCTTGTTGTTCTGATTGGGCCCCGTCGACGTAACAGCTCGCCCGCCATGATAGTACTTGGCGACCGGTAATGTTTCTTGAGTATCAACCGCTCGTATCACGATCCTGGTATGGCGGCTGACCGGAAGCCTTCAGACGTTGCAACTCAAGCAGAATGCAATCGACACAATTGAAGGCGGCATATTTTAAATACCAGGAGTCCCTCGCCACGCTTTCTGTGCATACTGCGCATAAAGAGATTTCGTAACAGTCCGGATCAAACCGAATAGGGCCCTTGCTTTGTAGCAAGTCCACAATGTCGGTATGGTTTCCTTTCCGTGCTGCCACCAGGGCTAAAGCGGCAACCAGCTCTTTCCCATCTACGTAGTCGGCTCGCTCGATCAGCAACTCGGCCACGACCGTGTGACCCCGGTGTGAGGCCGCCACCAGCCCTGCCTCGCAGCGACTCAACAGTATCTCGTTCGTCAGTCCAGCCTCGCGAATCTCAAGGCCTCGGTCGAGGATTAGTTCGACTATGCTCTGGTCACCCCTTTCTGCAGCGCGTGTAAGTGCAGGTCCAGCCTCGCGAATCTCAAAGCCTCGGTCGAGGAGTAGTTCGACTATGCTCTGGTCACCCCTTTCTGCAGCGATTTCAAGTGCAGGTCCAGCCTCGCGAATCTCGAGGCCTCGATCAAGTAGCATTTTAACAGCGTTTAAACATCCTGCTTTTGAAGCCCACTTGAGCGACTCCTTGCCGACATTGATGCCTTCCTTGATGAGCAGCTCAGCTATGTCCTCATGTCGAGACTGTAATGCGGCACTCAGTGCGTTAGGCTGGTATGTGTGACCTGACGCCTCGTTCAGGTTGGCTTCAGTGTTGTGGATTAGGTACTTCACTATCGCTGTGAGTCCCAAACTTGATGCGACGAACAACGGAGGTGGACACCAATATCCAAATTCAGCTTCTGACACTGCCCACGAACCATAGTGTTCTAGGCAGTAACTGCGAGCCCAGTTGAGATAGGCGCCATCTCGAGGACAGAAGAGGGCTTTCAAATCGATTAACTCATCGATACGCTTAGGTTGGACACGGTTCATATGGTCAGGCCAATTGTTCGCCGAGTATTGCATCAGTCTATGGCGCTTCTCGACCTGCTCTATGGATGTTTCGGCATCGCTTGCACCCCCGACTTGGATCAGATACTTGATGCAGCACCTCGTTATAAAGTCGTGACAACCAGCCTCCTGCAGCCTGAATGAATTCCCAATTTCTTGCGGAATACGATCCGAAATGAGATACTCTTTGACGGAATTGTGCGCCAGGAGTAACACACGTCTTTGAGGGCCACCATGTCGAAGAAGGATTGGGTCTGCTTGTTGGGAAGACGTTAGACGCGAACGAGAAGAGGTAGTGGAGCGATCACGCGATCTATCTTCATCGTCACTCGATGCGTCTTCGCCGTCCGACGCCTTCTTCAAAAAGTACGAGGCGTCATGATCGTCCGACACCCTGACCAGGCTGGAGCATAACTTGCTTGCCAAGAGGAGATCTTTCGGGACATCGTTCTGATCAAAGGCAAGATGGCGTTGTGGGTCAATAGCAACAACTTCAGCGATTTCCTCGAGGGTCATTGGTCTACGTGCGGAAACCAGCCACCGGAGGATCCGTTGCGTATATGTGACATGCTCTTCTGGGATGTTGGACAGAATTCGTGCGTATGTAGCATTTAGCGTTCGAGGTAGGTCTTCCAAAGTGTTGCGGAGCGTTGTCGTATTGAAGCATAGCCTTAGGGCGTCGAGTTGACATACAACCCATCGAAACCTGTAGACTCATCAGCTTGAATTCACCTAGGTTAACATTGACTACGTGCATTCCTTGGGAGCCTTTTCTCAATTTCTCCTCAATAGCCTTTTGTTCTCCCTTCCAGTCCTCACAATTCTTTTTCAAAGACTTGAAAGCCCTATCCATGGTAAGCCGGTAGCGAATATAGTGGCCTATGTCGCGATCCACTTTGCCCCTATTTATTGGTATAATATTCTCGACCAGATCCTCTAGGGAGTCTTCTATATCCTGTTCATTTCTACTCGTAAAGAGGGTATGTAGGTTGTTGCATTTCCATTCAGAAATTTTTTCTAGGATTGTCAAGAGCCTATCTTTGTCTTGGCACTCATCAAGAGCGTCAAGAACAATGTATGTCGGCTGACTCTCGATCATTTGACGTAGCGTCCGGTAGAGCTCCCTTAAGGACGGTCCTCGCGTACCATCATCACACTGTGCCCACAAAGAGTCGAGCATGGGTAGACAGTCAGGGTTCTTTCCTGCAATCTGGAAGATCAAGGACTTCATCATGAGCTCGGAGCTTTGCTTATGAACGTCGTTGAAGTCAAAGTAAAAATACGCAACAGCCTTGACAGAGTCTATGGTACAGTCTTCCAAGACATCCTGTACGACAGCTGCACTCAGAACTGTCTTTCCGCAGCCTGGAATACCGTGTAGCCACATGGAAGAACATGGGCCGGTCTTCCATTTCGCATACTGCTCTGTATATTGTAGAAGCCATAGGCCGGTGTTCTTGTGTCGAAGATCCAGAGCTCTGTGATAATTGGTGGAAGGGTCGGGTGGCGAGAGCCAGCTCCACAATTTTGTCAATTTCGGTGCTAAAAATCGATCAGCCCTGGCTTCGCAATACTACTGATCGTGCAGACCTTGGCTGTTAAATGTGACGTTTTCGAAGCTGCCAATATACCCAGTAGACCCACCCTGAATACTGACGTTGCCACTGGCTATATGTACTCTCGATGGATCTGACATGATCTGACGGCAGATATCGTCAGTCGACGTCCGATCTCTGTCATGCTACAGAGCAGCTCGTTTTCCTTGAGTGGACCCAAGTCGGCCTTGTGGTTCCTGTCCGAGCGCTTACTTGGTAATTCTGATCCTACTGGGAACAACGACACGCTCCGTGAAACGTTGTTCGTACGTCGTACCAGCTCTGGACTGACACTTTTGGGCTCGGTCAGGCTGGCAATAGGGAGGCGTTGTGCTCTTTCGGCAGAGCCGCCGTCGCAAGACTGCGATTTCGAATCTCTCCTTCCGTGCTCCAAGTAGAAGTTTATGTGTTGCGTTAGAAGCCGATCACCATGCACCGCAAGAGCTTCGCATGATTACACGGCTGGGAACAGCTCTACACAATGGAGGTTGAACGAGGGTGACAAGTGCGAAATAGAGTGGATGCAACGCAAGGCAGACAGGGCCAAGATGTAACTGCGTTCTGGGCGGTTATATTCACCATCTCTGGGCCGATAAGACGGAGCCAGCCTTGTTGACTGTGGCTGCCTGAGCCTGCATGGCGCGACGAGGCAGATTTGCTTTTGTGTTGGCCCCAGACTGACCAGTCAACACTAGGAAGGCGCAGCGTAGCGACAGGGCTATGTTCGAGGCCTCCAACAACGTACAAAGGCGAAGGTCGCTCCATTATCTTCCAACTCATCCTCGACTTGTAGCTTTTCCCTCTTTCTTCCAATAGTAAGTCATGGCAGCAGGAATCGACACAGCCGCAGGCATCGTAGCCTTTGTCACAATCACGTACAATTGTACCAAGTCTCTCTACGACACTGTCAAAGGCATCAGAAACGCCCCCACCGACGTCCTCGATATCAAGAGCGACCTCCAAATCCTGCTTGAAAACCTAGAGGCACTGAAATCCCTAACAAGATCCACTAATGGGGATCCAGGGTTAGACTCGGCGCTGAAAAGCTGCAAAAACGCCTGCTCAAGGTTCCAATTGCTCGTTGAGCGATACCAGAGGCATGGCAGAGGCCAAAGAGTTGGCACTAGGGACCGCTTTGCTTGGGTGTTAAACAGTACGGAAACCAAGGACCTCAAGATCGTGCTGAGCAGCATCAAAGAGACGATGGCCATTGCCGTCGGAGTAGCAAACTTGTAGGAAACTCGACGCGGTGGTGGCAGTCCCTTAGCTGATGAGTGAAGGAACACGTCCCGCCGAAAGACGGCGGATATCAATGATCTTCGCGCATCCATCACTTCCGCCCTAGAAGCTCAAAAGCAGCGTCTGGACGTTGTGGTCGGCAAACTCGAAATCTTGGTCGAGGTCGATAACAAAAGCCCTGTTGTTCAGAGTCAGGAAGCTTTGGCTGAGGAGATCAGGCAATGCATGGCTTTCTGCCAGCAGGCGAGCGAGCTTACGCAAGGCCACATTGACCAGGAGCTCGGACATATCACCATAGCTAGCAACTCGAAGGGCTTCGCTGGCGTGTCTTACTCGGCTAACCAGATTCCTCAACGCGTCCGGCAGACGACGAAGGACATTTCCTTTTCTGGAGGAAGCCAGGGTATGGCTGGCGTCGTGGATGCGCAAAGCTTGAGCAGCTTCTGGAGCGCAACTGCGCAACGCTCGTCCGCCACAAACGCCGCTGGTTCAGCGGTACAACAGGGCGCAGTTACGGCCTCTGGGATCACAGTAGCTCGCCGAGCCGAAACGATCCCTAACAATGCGGTCCCAGTCCGATTGATTGTGGACGCAACAGCCACTGCATCGCCGTGGCCGCAGTACCGTTCACCCGTCGAGGAATTTAATAGAGCGTAGAATCGCATCGGCCGCCCAAAAACTGGCACAACTTACGTGCATTTATTTGTGATTCAATACTCGGCTTCTGCTGTCCCCCGTTTTCTGCCTCCGCAGAATCCATCACGGCCTCACGATATATGGCTCATCATCCATGGGTCTTCCATTTGTGCTCATGCCCTAGGCGCGGACTTCTTTGCTCGAAACAAGGAAAGTCACCTTTCTCCATGCGAAATATAAGTGCTGGGTTTCAGCAGTCCATGTGTCTCCAAGTGTCGATGCGCGTTTATCAACGCAGCTCTATTGTCAATATAGCAGGTTTCTTTGTCAAAACAACACGGATTTCTTTCAATCAATGTAAAGGTAAGTTGCTATTCTGTCAATATTGCAGTTGCTCATCTACAAATCTGCGCGATTGTGTAGTGTTGTAGTACACAATCGGGTAGCCACGCCAACCACCCTTGTATGCATCCCTCTGATGCACCAACGCCACGTCAACGCCATAACGCAGCTAAGTACTTGGTCAACCGGCCCATATGAGGGTATATAATATACACCCACGGTATGATCGTTCCGCCGTGCACGCGCATTCGCAAGCTCCGTTATCTGCTACTCAGCTTCACCATGCAACACCTGAACAATCACCCAGCCAACTAATTTGATTCGTAGATGTATCGATTCCCCCTCGGCTCTTCTTTCGAACGCCCTTGCGTCTGCAAACGTAGCGTTCGTCCTCGTTGAGTTATTATCGTGCACAAGCCGATGCGGAGATTGTCACGTGACTAACCTCTACCGCTAACATTGCTCCCAAAGCGTCATCACCACATCTTCTCCTGAGTCTCTCGTATTGGGTATGTATTGCTCACTCGCTTGATCTGCAGCTAGCCAGGGCCACCTGCGGCTACGTAGGGCCGTGCCGATAGAATCACACAGGTGGATAGATGAGCAGATGCACTATTGACAAGATAGCAACCTTTTTCATCAATTGATTGAAATTCTTGTGTTTTGACAAAGAATCTGCTATGTTGACCATAAAGCAGCGTTAATATAGACACGTTGACATCATATTTCACGTGTCTGCAAGCTATCCGGTGCTCCTACAAATGCTACCCGTCCCATGCGTCGCTAAGTCGCGTGCAAATTCAAGCAAGATCTTCTATTTCCGCTCCATTCCCTCTCATATTCCATCTCCTACCCAAGAACCGGAAACGCTATCAATGACCCGTTGCCGAACGCCGCCCATTAGATGTCTCTACACCGTCTTCCCCCCACAATCCGGCACAACGACGCCTTTCTTCAACTGCCTATTGACGTCCATCAACCCCCACTTGTCTTCCCAATCTTTGCCCTTGCTGTTGA